>Ga0209251_1000672_pt1 | contig 29765 bp, 37 predicted proteins | sample SaaInlV_100m_DNA_6_FD_184665 | JGI IMG/M metagenome (GOLD analysis project Ga0209251, IMG submission 184665) | Marine microbial communities from expanding oxygen minimum zones in the Saanich Inlet - Saanich Inlet SI073_LV_10m_DNA (SPAdes) (version 2) | ecosystem: Environmental > Aquatic > Marine... | reverse complement strand
CGGGCGTCTTCTGGGTTGGCTTTACATTGGGGACGACAGTGTGTCCCTTAACGAGCAAATGATTACCGAAGGATATGCTCATGCATATGATGGTGGTACCAAGGATATGAATCTTGAAGCACTGAAAGAGATTCGTAGAGCACACGGTACATTGGTGGATTGATATGAGCGATCAGATCTATCTTGGTAATCCTAATCTAAAAAAAGCAAATGTCTCTCAGGCATTTACACCAGATCAGGTTGAAGAATATGTAAAGTGTAGTAAAGATCCTGTATATTTTATCAAAGAATATATCAAGATCATCTCACTTGACAAAGGTCTGATCCCCTTTACCATGTATGACTTCCAGGAGGACATGACCAGGAAGTTCCATGCTGAACGATTTAATATTGCAAAACTACCACGGCAGTCAGGTAAGTCTACCATCGTTACCTCATACCTGCTGTGGTATGTGTTATTTAATGATAATGTCAACGTAGCAATCCTTGCTAACAAAGCAGCGACTGCTCGCGAGATGCTACAACGATTACAACTAAGTTATGAAAACCTCCCCAAATGGATGCAACAAGGTATCTCCCAGTGGAACAGGGGGAGTCTGGAATTGGAAAATGGCAGTAAGATCATGGCTGCCTCTACTTCCGCTTCTGCCGTCAGGGGCATGTCTTTTAATGTCATTTTTCTGGACGAATTCGCGTTTATTCCGAACCACATTGCTGATCAGTTCTTTTCATCTGTCTATCCTACTATATCTTCTGGTAAGAGCACAAAGGTAATTATCATCTCCACCCCACACGGGATGAATATGTTCTACAAACTCTGGCATGATGCTGAGAGAGGTAAGAACGAATATACAACCACAGAAGTTCACTGGTCGGAAGTTCCAGGAAGGGATGATAGGTGGAAAGAACAAACTATTAAGAACACATCGGAAGAACAGTTCCGAGTTGAGTTTGAGTGTGAGTTCCTAGGATCTGTTGATACACTTATCTCTGCTTCTAAACTTCGTACCATGGTGTACGATGAACCTATCCAAAGGAATAAAGGTTTAGATATATTTGTTGCAGCAGAGGAAGATCATCAGTATGTAATTACTGTTGACGTTGCTCGTGGAGTAAGTAAAGATTACTCAGCATTTGTAATTCTCGATACTACCACAATACCCTATAAAATGGTAGGTAAGTATAGGAATAATACTATTAAACCTTTGTTGTTCCCTAACATCATTCATCAGGTTGCAACGGCGTACAACCACGCCTACGTGCTCTGTGAGGTCAATGATATTGGTGGTCAGGTAGCAGACATTTTACAGTTTGATTTGGAGTATGATAACTTATTGATGTGCGCTATGAGAGGTAGAGCAGGTCAAGTCGTGGGTCAGGGATTCTCTGGTAATAAAACACAGATGGGTGTGAAGATGTCCACCACAGTTAAGAAGACAGGATGCTCTAACCTCAAAGCATTGATTGAAGATGATAAACTATTACTATCAGACTATGATGTGATTGCAGAATTGACTACCTTTATTCAGAAAGGTCAGGCATGGGAAGCAGAAGATGGTTGTAACGATGACCTTGCTATGTGCTTAGTGATGTTCTCATGGTTAGCAACATCAGATTATTTCAGAGAACTGCATGATAATGATGTACGACATAGGATGTACATGGAGCAGAAGGAAGCAATCGAAGCAGACATGGCACCATTTGGTTTTATTGATGATGGGACTGAACCAGAATCATTTGTAGATAATGATGGTGATAGATGGCATGTTGATGAATATGGTGATATGGCATACATGTGGGATTATAGATGAATTTAGAAGATGAGTTTGAATTAGAACATCTCTTGTGGGAAGAAAGGAAATGCAGATCTTGTGGTGAAGTGAAAGATTTACTCACAGATTTTTATAGGACTAGAAAAGGTAGGTCAACATTATCAGCATACTCTTATGAATGTAAAGACTGTACTGTTAAAAGAGTTGTGAAAACTAGGAAGAAGAGTAAAGATAAACCAGACATACCATACGATCCTGTCCCTAGATTCGGACCAGACATCTATCCAGATTGGTAGTTGTTCATGCATTGTTTCCCCAGTGGAGAAGTCAATTTTTCTAAATAATAATAGCATCCACTGAACTTATCAGGAGAACAAGTAAAGATGGCCAACACACAGATTTCACCAGGTGTATTGGTCCAGGAAAGAGATCTTACCAACACAATTAACGCAACGATCGATAACGTTGGCGCTATTGCTGGAACTTTTTCCCAAGGACCCGTCGAAGAAATCATTAACATTTCTTCCGAAAGACAACTCATCGAAGTATTCGGTGAACCCAATGACCAAAACTTTGAGTATTGGTTTAGTGTCGCACAATTTATGCTGTACGGTGGTACAGTAAAGGTAGTCCGTGCAGATAACTCTGCATTGAAGAATGCAATCGACACCGCAACATTTACAGCAACAACTTTTTCTGGCACAGACACAACACTGTCAGTCCTTAATGCCACTGGTTTTGATATTGGCGATCGTCTTGTAATTGATGCTGAAATTCTTACAGTTACTGCTCTAAGTGGTAATGATCTGACTGTTACTCGTGGTCAGTATTCCACATCGGCAGTGTCTCACGCTGGTGGATCACAAGTTACCCAAGTCAAAGATGCTGGTACAACCAGTCCTCTTAACCAAGGTGGTACTCTTTCTTCTAGCGCAACTACTATTACTGTAACTTCTGTTGCAACTTTGGGTGCTGTTACCAACTCCTATATTGAGATTGGTACTGAGATTCTTCAAGTTACTGGTGTTAATGGCAATGATCTGACTGTTACTCGTGGACAACTGCAAACAACTGCTGCTGCTCACACCGACGCAACTGCTGTTGATCTGCTTACTGTTAACGTCAATCAGACTACAATTAACGAGCAAACCAGCACTGGTGTTACACCTCCCCTGATTAAGAACGTTGATACATACGAAGCAACCACTGAGTATGCTGCCAACAACTGGAAGTTTGCTGCACGTACTCCTGGTACTTATGGTAATAGCATTCGTATCCTAGTTACTGATGCTGGTCCTGACCAGGTTCTCTTCTTGTCCGAACCAGGCACTGACGAAGCAGAATGGCAGATGGCTCCTGGTAAGAAGATCTCTTTCTCTGCTGCTAACATCTTTGGTCAGATTTATAGTTACTCTTTGGTACTTACACTAAAACCTGGTGTTGACCTGGTTGGTGAGTTCAAAGCAAATAACTTCTTTACTGCTGATAGTGGTAACGTCACTGGTCGTATCTTGGCATACGAACCCGCTACTCGTAAGTTGGAACTTACCGTTGATAGTTCTTCTTCACGTCACCTTGACGTTGATATGCTGATCACGGAACTTGCTGATAACAGCGATACTCCTGGTTCTGCTACTGGTAACACCGCTAAACCCACTTTGGTTCAACGTCGTGCCACTGTGGTGCTTGACGAAGGATCTAAGAGTTTCTACAACAACGTTGTTATTAAAGATTCTAGCAGTCTTAATGGTGTTATCAACGATGGTAATAACGTTACTATTTCTGCCGTTGAATCTGAGTATGCTTCCAGAGTTTATGGAAACAAGCAGAATTGGTCCAGTGTTGCAGCACGTCCTGGCACTAGTGTATGGGCAACCGAGCGTGGTGGATTCCGCGACTTGATGCACATCTTGGTTATCGATGGCGATGGTGGTATCACTGGCGTTCCTGGTTCAGTTCTTGAAAAATTCTTGGATGTTTCTAAGGCATCTGATGCTAAAACTCCACAAGGCGGAAACCTGTACTACAAAGATGTCATCAAAGCATCTTCACAGTACATCTTCTGGGGAGCACATGAGAGCACCCAAATCTTTGATGTAAATACCTCCTTGACTGGTGATATTGGTGGCGGTGTTCTGAATAAGAAGTTTGACCTGTTCAAGAATACTTATTCTATCCTTTCACTTGACGATCCTACTGGCACAAGTCTGCTGGCACAACCACTGGTTAACACCAAGAACACCTCTACTTTGAAGTATCAACTTCGTGGTGGTGCTGATGGTTATAGTGCTGAGCGCGACAAGTTGTTTGATTCTTATGATCTGTTCTCTGATCCTGAGACCGAAGAAATTGATTATGTCATCATGGGACCTGCCATGAGCAATGATGAAGATTCTGTTGCTAAGGCACAGAAGATGATTGATCTTGCTGAGACACGTAAAGATTGCCTAGCATTCGTTTCTGCCCCTCGCGATGCCATCCTTGGTGTTCCTAACAGCAGAGAGATTGTTTCTAAGACTGTCGAATACTTCAATAAACTGTCTTCTAGTTCTTATGTTGTTTTTGATAACAACTATAAGTACATCTACGACAAGTACAACGACAAGTATCGTTACCTTCCTTGTAACGCTGATATTGCTGGATTGGTACTTGACACTGCAATTGAAGCAGAACCATGGTTCTCCCCTGCTGGTTTCACCAGAGGACAGATCCGTAACGCTGTTAAACTTGCATACTCTCCTCTGAAAGAAGAGAGAGATAACCTGTACGCTGCGAGAGTCAACCCCATCGTTGCTTTCCCTGGCGAAGGCATCGTATTGTTTGGTGACAAGACTGGACTTTCAACACCTTCTGCATTCGATCGCATCAACGTGCGTCGTCTGTTCCTGGTGATCGAAAGAGCGATCTCTGATGCTGCTAAGGCACAACTCTTTGAAATCAACGATGAGTTTACTCGTCAGTCCTTCAACGACATTGTAGACCCTTACCTCAGAGGTGTTCAGTCACGTCGTGGTGTTGAAGACTATCTCGTTGTTTGCGATGCGAGCAACAACCCCGATGATGCCATTGATCGTGGTGAGTTCTTTGCGGAAATCTTCGTGAAACCCACACGTTCTATCAACTTCATCACACTGCGCTTCACTGCTACTCGCACTGGCGCTTCCTTCGCTGAAATCGCAGGTTAAATCTCACGGGGAGGGCGACCTCCCCTTTCGTAATTCCCCTTTACATAATGACATTCACTTAATTATTCTTCCCCAGGAGAAACCCCCAAAATGTCAAGTCCAATTAGACAAACTAACAAGCGCAGGAATCCAAGTTCCAAGAACCAGGTGGAGTCTGCTGCTTCCATTCTGAATTTTAGAGAAAGAATTCAGGAACTGTCAAGACCTAATCTATTCCAAGTAACTATTCAGTTCCCATCATTTGATGGTAACGAGTCACCTCGTGGTGGCAACAGAAGAGGTAGAGGAGAAAGAAGAACTGGTAATGGTGGTGGTGGCATCAGCGAGAAGTCTACCTTCCTGGTGAAGGCAGCAAACCTGCCTGCATCTACTATCGGTGTGGTTGAAGTTCCTTTCCGTGGTCGTCAATTGAAGATCGCTGGTGACAGAACGTTTGAACCATGGACAGTTACCATCATGAACGAAGAGTCCATGCAATTGCGTGAGCACTTCGAGAGATGGGCAGAGTACATGCAGTACAACCAGTTCAACTATCAGTCTGCTGAAACAATTGGTGATTACCAGGCAAGTGCAACTGTCGATCACCTAGATAGACAGGGTGCTTCTAACGGTTCATATCGTTTTGAAGGTATCTGGCCTTCTAATATCTCCGCAATTGATCTTGCATGGGATAGCAACGATACCGCTGAGGAGTATACAGTTGAATTCCAAGTTCAATACTGGGAGAAAACTGATGACACTAACATGTCTAATGGTCGTAAGAATCGCCGTCGCCGTAACCGCAATAAGAGTGGCAGAGGCAATACCTGATAACGCCTCTAATTGAAACTGCTAAATAGTATTTGAAGTAATTACTTTCATTTGATGTCTCAACTATTTGGTTATTCGTTAGACAGAAAGAAGGGTCAGACATCTGGTCCTTCTTTTGTTCGTAAAGAATCAGACGATGCTGCCCAACCTATTTCAGCAGGTGGGCATTTTGGTCAATATGTTGAGATGGGTGACGCTGCTAACAAAGCAAGCGAAGCAGATTTGATTGGTAGATATCGTGAGATGTCTTTGCATCCCGAAGCGGATGCTGCTATTAATGATGTAGTCAACGAAGCGATTGCTGGGGATCTCAATGATCACCCCGTGGATATTGACCTCCAACACTTAAAAGTCTCTCAGACTCTGAAAAACAGAATCCGAGAAGAGTTCGTTAATGTTCTAGTGCTTCTAGATTTTGATAGAAAAGCGTATGATATCTTCCGTCGATGGTATATCGATGGGCGCTTGTTCTATCATAAGATGATTGATACTAAGAATCCTAGTGCTGGTATTACAGAACTAAGGTATATCGATCCACGCAAGATCAAAAAGGTTGTTGAATTTGACAAACCTAAGGATCGAGCGCAACTCATTGACCCACAGATCACATCGATTGTTCCTAAATCGATTGAGTATTATATCTACTCACCAAAAGGTTTGAAAGGGTATGAGAACAATGGGATCAAAGTTGCCCCAGATGCTATCACATACTGCCACTCTGGTCAGTTGGATATGCAGCGCAACTATGTACTATCCCATCTTCACAAAGCAATTAAGGCACTCAATCAACTTAGAATGATTGAGGACTCTCTGGTCATTTATCGTCTGTCCAGAGCACCTGAACGTCGCATCTTTTATATTGATGTTGGTAATCTTCCTAAGCAAAAGGCAGAACAGTACCTACGTGAAGTGATGTCTCGCTATCGTAACAAGTTGGTATACAACGCTGATACTGGTGAGATTCGTGACGATAAGAAATTTATGTCTATGTTGGAGGACTTCTGGCTTCCAAGACGCGAGGGTGGGCGCGGCACAGAAATTACTACCCTCCCTGGCGGGCAAAACCTCGGTGAACTGGAAGATGTCAAATACTTCCAGAAGAAACTGTATAGATCTCTGAATGTCCCAGAGTCTAGATTGGAATCTGAAAGCAGTTTCAATGTCGGACGCAGTGCCGAAATCACAAGAGATGAAGTTAAGTTCCAGAAGTTTGTCACAAGACTACGCAAAAAGTTCAGTGATCTTTTTAGCGATCTTCTGAGAACTCAACTCGTCCTTAAAGGTGTTATCTCACTGGATGAGTGGGATGATATGAAAGAACACATCCAGTATAGTTTTATCGCTGATAATTACTTTGCTGAGATGAAAGAGAAGGAGGTGATGACAGAACGTCTCGCTCTTCTTCAACAAATGGATCCTTATGCAGGCAAATATTTCTCTCTTGAATATCTACGACGCAATATTCTAAGACAATCTGATGCTGAGTTCCAAGAGATCGACAAACAGATGCAGGAAGAAGTTGATGCAGGGTTGATTGTATCTCCTGCTGAGATGCAGCAAATGGAAAAAATGCAAATGGAAATGTCTTTAATGCCACCCGAACCTGAGGTGGAAGAAGAGCAGGGATTAGATCCGAAAGATTACGAAAAAGGAAACATCTAAATAGTAATAGTATTAATTAACATTATGCCTTCCCAACCTTCACTTGATATCGTTAATGCATTGTTTGCTGGTCAGAAAGATCTTTCTGATTATGTTGATAATCAAATGAAAACACTCGCTCTCGATAAGATTGGCGACATGAAACAGGAGGTTGGTAAAGCGATGTTCGCAGTACCAGAAGAAGGTCCTGAGAATACTGAGCAACCAGAAAACGCTGTACCCCCAGACCAAACCGAAGAGGAACCTACTGATGAAACTGATAACGGAGAAAATTGAAGACGCTAAAATCGTAATTACCGAGGGTAAGAACGGCAAGCGTAACACTTTTATTGAAGGTGTTTTTCTTCAAGCAGAAATCTGTAACCGTAACAATCGTATGTATCCCATGCGTACCATGGAACGTGAAGTCCAAAAGTACAACGAGAACTTTGTAAAGACTGGTCGGGCTCTGGGTGAACTGGGTCATCCCGATGGTCCTACGATTAATCTTGATCGTGCTTCCCACCTCATTACATCTCTTCAAAGAGAAGGTAATAATTTTGTTGGTAAAGCAAGACTTCTAGAAACTCCTATGGGTAAAATCGCCAAGCAATTGCTTGACGAAGGTGTGAAGTTGGGAGTTTCTTCACGCGGTCTGGGTTCTATCAAAGAAGAAAATGGTGTCAAAGTAGTTGGTGAGGATTTTATGCTCGCAACCGCTGCCGATATCGTTGCAGATCCTTCGGCTCCTGATGCATTTGTTAATGGAATCATGGAAGGAAAGGAATGGGTTTGGGCAAATGGTTCTGTTGCAGAGTCAGATATTGACCAAATCAAGAAGAGAATTGACAATGCTGCGGCAAGTCAATTGGAAGAAAGAAAGATTTCCGCATTTTCAGAATTTCTGAAAAATCTTTAATCATAAATAATTAGAGCAATCACTCAATTCGTAGAACTAAGGAGACCGAAATGTCTGACAAGATTGAAACAACACTAGATGAATCGAGCGTCACTGCTGGCGCTAAGGCAGCAGATCCTCAGGGCAAATTGTCCGATGAGGGCAGCGGTCTCGGTGGCGTACAAGATCTGGGTGGTCCTACCCCTCAGAACAGCAAACCCGATGACGAGAGCAACAAGTATAAGGTAGTCGCCAAGAGTGCTTCTGCTCCTACTACGAAACCTTCTGATGCTTCTGCATCCCAAGGCGCTTCCATTAAGAAGGAAGATGCTGAGGTAGAAGGTGAAGAAGTGATTGCTGAGGAAGAAGTCGAAACACTGACTATCGACCTTTCTGCTGATGTTGCTGCTCTTACCGAAGGTGAAGACCTGAGTGAAGAGTTCAAAGAAAAAGCAGCAACCATTTTTGAAGCGGCAGTTGTTTCCCGCTTGAATGAAGAACTTGGACGTATCCATGAGGATTACGCTAAGGTTCTAGAAGAAGAAATTGAAACCGTCAAAGCACAACTTGCTGAACAGGTAGACGAGTATCTGTCGTTTGCTGTCAGCAAGTGGGCTAAGGATAACACGCTCGCCATTGAGCACGGCATTAAGACCGAAATGGCAGAGAGTGTTATGGCTGGTCTCAAACAGGTTTTCGTCGAGAATTTCATTGATCTTCCCGATGAGAAAGTTGACTTGGTTGACGAAATGACCGAGCAACTTGATATTATGCAGACTAAACTCAACGAACAGATCGAAGAGAACGTGGACCTCACCAAAGAGGTTGGCGCTTATATCAAGAATGGGATTGTGAGCGAACTGAGCGAAGGACTGTCACTTTCACAGCGTGAAAAGTTGCAATCTCTTGCTGAGGGAGTTGAGTTTGATGATGAAGAATCCTTCCGTGGGAAGGTTACGACCCTTCGTGAGTCGTATTTCTCTACCAAACCCGAAGTGACTACTGTCACCGAAGACGTTCAGGTTGAGAACGAGATCGTAGGTGAGGCAATGTCCCACTACGTTCAAGCACTTTCCCGCTGGGCTAAGTGATAAATTAAGGATCCACACTAAACCCTACTAAAAGTAATTTAAAAGCAAATGTTCAACTCCGAATCTTTGCAGGAAAAGTGGGCACCTATTCTGGAACACTCTGAGATCTCTGGTATCTCTGACAAGTACAGAAAGGCCGTCACCTCCATCCTGCTCGAAAACCAAGAAAAGTTCCTTCGTGAAGAAGCAGGTCTTCTCCAAGAAGCATCACCTACCATGTCTGCTGGCACGGCTGGTTTCTCTGGTAGCAGCACCGCCACTGGACCTGTTGCAGGTTTCGATCCTGTTCTGATCTCCTTGATCAGACGCTCCATGCCTAAGTTGATCGCCTATGATATTGCTGGCGTTCAACCGATGACTGGACCTACTGGTCTCATCTTTGCCATGCGTTCACGCTATGGCACCAACCGTACCGCTGGCGCTGAGTCCTTCTTCAATGAAGCAGACACAGAGTTCTCTGCTGAGAACGCAGCATCCAACCTCGGTCGCACCGCTCAGAGCGGAAGCAACCCTGGTCTGCTGAACGACAGCGGCACCTACACCGTCTCTGACGGTATGCCGACTGCTGAGAGTGAGGCACTTGGTGATGCCGCTGGCAACGCCTTCGCAGAAATGAACTTCTCGATCGAGAAGGTCACTGTGACTGCCAAATCCCGTGCTCTGAAAGCAGAATACTCGCTCGAACTCGCCCAAGACCTGAAAGCAGTTCATGGTCTTGATGCTGAATCTGAGCTTGCCAACATCCTCTCGACAGAGGTTCTTGCCGAGATTAACCGCGAAGTGGTTCGTACCGTCTATCGCATTGCTCGCCCTGGCGCTCAGAACAACACAGCAACTGCTGGCGTATTTGACCTCGACGTTGATTCCAACGGTCGCTGGTCTGTTGAGAAGTTCAAAGGACTCCTCTTCCAAATCGAACGCGACATGAACGCGATTGGTCACGAGACTCGTCGTGGAAAGGGTAACATCCTCATCTGTTCTGCTGACGTTGCTTCGGCACTGTCCATGGCAGGTGTTCTGGATTACACCCCTGCTCTCTCTGGTAACAGCAACTTGCTTCCAGATGACAACAGCAGCACACTGGCAGGCACCCTGAACGGTCGCATCAAGGTCTACGTTGACCCTTATTCCGCTAACGTAAGTGATCGTCACTTCTACGTTGCTGGTTATAAAGGTTCTAGCGCCTATGATGCTGGACTCTTCTACTGCCCTTATGTGCCCCTGCAAATGGTTCGCGCCGTTGGTCAGGACACATTCCAGCCCAAGATCGGATTCAAGACCCGCTACGGCATGGTCGCTAACCCATTCGCAGAAGGAACATCACAGGGGAGTGGTGCTCTTAATGCAAATGCTAACCGCTACTACCGTCGTGTGCTGGTTGACAACCTCATGTAAATCGAATTTACATTTCCTAGGGACCCCATTGGGGTCCTTTTTTTATGCCTAGTGATATATGCTTATATCAAGATAAACACCCACACATGGATGACGTTTATGTTAAATATTACTATACTGAACTTGCCGTTATGCCAAGGTCCACAATGTTGAAGATTGATTTACTGGCAAGAATATACAAAGAGAAGACTAAACTATACGAGAAAGAAAATACAGATACTAAAACGGATGAGTGGTACAGTGGTTCCCATTCTGCCTACAACACTATGCTAGATATCTTAAACGAATACCGACAATGAAAGACCTAGATTTTATCGATGACTTGTTTCCAGAAGAAACCAATCCCGCTATCACAGAAGCAGATAAAAAAGATTGGGAAGACTTCTGGGAAAACGAAGACATATAACAAAAACACAAAAGGTATATTAAAATGCTATTTGGAGAAACAGTTCAAGGACAACTCACATGTTTTGTAATAGCACTTATTATAGGTTGCCTTTACATTACAGTAATCACTTGCAGAGAACGTCGTCGGTAATCTATAAATATTTAAAATAGAAATACTCTCATGGCGACATATGGTATTGCGGACCAGACAGATCTCTGGTCCAAACAAATTGAGAACAGAAACTTTCTGTCACCAATCGGATTTAAGATGTTACTGGAACAGTTTCCAAAGGTACCATACTTTTCACAATCCGCTAATATTCCTGGTATTGGTTTAAACACCGTAGAAGCACCGACCTTTCTGGGTCGTAGTATCCCTTTCGATGCTTCGGGTTTGAACTATGAACCACTCAACCTAGCATTTCTAGTAGATGAAGATTTAGAGAACTATCTAATCATGCATAACTGGATGCGATCTATTGCTGGTGGTGATATGCTAGGAGAGCGTGCTGATTTTGAAGAAGATTATAGTGTAGTTTGTGATGGTTCTCTTGCTATTATGAATAGCAACATGCAAACTAATTTCTTTGTAAGTTTTAAAGACATGTTCCCTGTATCATTGAGTGGACTAGAATTTAATGCTACAATTGATGGTACAGAATATGCAACTGCAACTGTGGAGTTCAGATATAGTACATATTCAATTCAGAACCTTGATGGTAATAGGAGAACAGCACTTAAATGAATCTAGATGAAATTCGTGATATGTGGAAAGAAGACTGCGTTGTTGATCAAAACGACCTAGACACTGAAAACTTTAAGTGTACAGTCATCCACGAAAAATATTTAAACATATGGTCTCATTTTAAATTGATGGCATCCGATGCTGATACCAAAGGTAGGATGCTATACAAAGCAAAGTTTGAATACTACTCTGGTAAAGCACCTGCCAAAGTATATGCTGAGAAACCATTTAGTCATAAGGTACTTAAAACTGACATCAACACTTACATCTGGGCAGATGAAGAATGGTTGAAAAATAAACAAAAGATTGACTACCTTGAAACCTGTATAAATTACTTAGAGATGATTCTTAAACAGTGTGCCTCTCGTGGGTTCCAAATTAAGAATTTTATTGATCTGAGGAAAACAGGTGATTACTAAGATTGAGAAAAAGAATGAAGTCTACATCAAGGTAACAGCAGAACCACATGTTCATCAAGAACTGAGCGACCACTTCCAGTTTGAAGTGCCCCAAGCAAAGTTCATGACTCAGTATCAAAAATGGAAATGGGATGGAAAGATCCGTTTATACTCTCCTGCAACGGGTGAGATATATGCGGGTCTTTTTGAGTATCTAACCGAGTTCTTAGAACAACGTGGATATGATTGGGAAGTTAAAGACAGTAAATTTTATGGTAAACCAAATGAATGTGAACTTCTCGTATCTCCTGAGGCAGTTGCGGGGTATGTTAGATCTTTGGGACTTCCTTTCAAGGTCAGAGATTACCAGTTACGAGCAATTTATCAAGCACTTAGGTACAATCGCAGACTTCTACTATCCCCGACAGGATCAGGAAAATCTCTGATCATCTATGCATTGGTAAGATGGCATCTAGGGATGGATAGACAGATCCTTATCATCGTTCCTACTGTCTCACTTGTTGAGCAGATGTATAAAGACTTTCAACAATATGGGTGGAGAGCAGACGCATATGTACATAAGATCATGGGAGGCACTGAGAGGTATGTAGATGCCCCTGTGGTGGTCTCTACGTGGCAATCCATATACAAAGAACCTCGTAAGTTCTTTAAACGATTTGATGTCATTATTGGTGATGAAGCACACTTATATAAAGCGAAAAGTCTGTCAGGTATTCTCACTAAATGTCATGATGCAAAATACCGCGTTGGACTGACAGGTACTCTCGATGGTCTGAGTTCTCATCAGTTAGTGTTGGAAGGATTGTTTGGTAAGTGTGAGCAAGTTACTAAGACAGTAGACCTTATGAAGAAAGGTCATCTCACACCATTGAAAGTAAATATCCTTTTGTTAAAACATGGGTTTGTTCCATTTGATGACTACCACCAGGAAATGGATTACATTGTAAGTCATCAAAAAAGAAATAATCTAATCACAAACCTAGCATGTGATCTGAATGGAAACACTCTTATCCTATTCAACTATGTGGAGAAGCACGGGGAACCTTTGTGGGAGATGCTAAATAGTAAGGTGAGAGAAGGTCGCAAGGTCTTCTTTATACATGGTGGTATTGATGCCTATGATCGTGAAGAAGCACGATCAATATGTGAGAAAGAAAAAGACGCAATTATTCTTGCTTCTTATGGAACTTTCTCTACTGGTATTAATATTAAAAACCTACATAATGTGATCTTTGCTAGTCCATCTAAATCGAGAGTCCGAAACCTACAATCAATTGGACGTGTACTCCGAAAGGGTGATAACAAAGCACAAGCAGTTCTTTATGATATTGCAGACAATTGTGCCAGAGGATCCAAAAGTAATTATACCCTTCGTCATCTTGCCGAACGTATCAAGATATATCAAGAAGAGTCATTCAATTACGAGATTAAGGAGATCAAATTGAAAAATGATTAATTACATTCGACACGACGAACAGTTCTACGCTACGCTCAAACTAGTTACTGGGGAAGAAATCCTTGGTGAAGTATTAGTTAGTGAGGATCCTGATACTAAAAAAGATATGATCTTTATTCAGAATCCTGCTAAGACTAAGATTGTAGAATTAAACATAGATGAAGATGAGAAGGCACAAAAAGTTGCCATGGGATTCATCAAGTGGATGAACTTCTCTGATGAAGACTTCTATGTTGTTGATGATAAATCTGTCATCTCTATTGCTCCTATGTCAAAGGAAGCAGTAAATCTCTACAAGAGATGGATCAGAAAAGAATTTAATAAAGGGGAAGAACCAGACGAAAGTCAGATACCCATTAACAAAAGCATGGGTCTGATTGCTAAGGTTGAGGACGCAAGGAAGATTCTAGAAAGAATCTATAAAGATGCATCTCACTTTCACTAAGTGTCTCTAAGTAACTTAAAGACACCCTGTTTCTGAACCCTTACAGTGTTGAGTATAATGATTATTCTTAGACCTGTCAACCCCCTTGACAAAAAGGTCTTGATAAGTTAACATTATGACATCCGTGAGTACCTCTATGTCTATGCTAATGCCACGGAAGAACGCTAAAAAGAAAGAACACTATGTAGATAACAAACAGTTCCTTCATGAACTGATTATTTATCGCAACAAATGTGCAGTCGCCAAAGATAAAGGACTGACCAAACCTCGTGTTTCTAATTATATTGGCGAATGCTTCCTCAAAATTGCAACCCATTTGTCATACAGACCAAACTTCATCAACTACATGTATCGAGAAGATATGATTGGTGATGGGATTGAGAACTGTATCCAGTACATTCATAACTTTGATCCTGAGAAAAGTTCTAATCCGTTTGCATATTTCACACAGATTGTGTACTATGCATACCTTCGTCGTATTGCCAAAGAGAAACGACAGCAAGCAATCAGGGAGAAGATTCTCGAACGGAAAGGTTGGGATGAGGTCATGCACTCTGATGACCTTGACAATAGCGCCGATTTGAATTATATTAAGTCGCGAGTCGAGACCAATACGAGGTACTGATGTCTACAAAATTGATCAATGATTATTGGAACGGTGGATCTTCTTCCGTTAACAGTCATGAACTTCTTACTGAGTTGGTCCATTCTCTAAACGGTATAACATATACTCAAACCTGCACAACCACTGACGGTAGAACGTACAAAAAACTTATCATTGAATATGAAGATACTTCTGATAACTGATCAACATTTCGGTGCTCGTAATGATAGTCAAGTATACATTGATAAGTACCAAAAGTTTTATAGTGAAACAGTTTTACCTTACATTGATAAACATAAGATCACTAATGTAATTGCTCTTGGAGATACATTTGACAGACGTAAGTCTGTTAATTTTAATTCTCTCCAAGCAGCAAAAGATATGTGGTTTAATCCATTGAGAGATCGTAATGTCAACATGCATATGCTTGTAGGCAATCATGATATCTTCTATAAGAATACTCTCAGAATTAATTCACCACAGTTACTTCTTGGCGATTATGATAACATTACCGTCGTGGACGATCCTACTGAATTATCCATTGGTGGTATTTCTATACTTCTTCTGCCTTGGATATGTGACGACAATCGTAAAAGATCCATGGATCTTATCTCAACTAGTGATGCAACTGTCTGTCTGGGCCATCTTGAACTTGATAGTTTTGAACCTATTCCTGGATATACTATGGACCATGGAGATGATCCAAACATGTTCAGTAGATTTGATCTAGTGTGTAGTGGTCACTTCCACCACATATCTTCCAAGAAAAATATTAAATATCTCGGTAATCCGTACCAAATGTTTTGGAATGATTACGGTTGTGAACGTGGGTTTCATGTACTAAATACTAAAACCACAAAACTAAGTTTTGTAAAAAATCCCAACACAATGTTTCACAAAATCTATTACCGTGATAGTGAAACTCCAACCATTGAATATGAACAACTGCGAGGTAGTTATGTTAAACTGATTGTTGAAAAGAAAGAAGATCAACTTCTTTTTGATAAAACTCTCAGACAAATTAATAACAGCGATATTGCTGATCTTAAAATTATTGAGGATACATTTGTACACCTTGATGATGTTGATGATTCCTTGGAACAGGAAGATACATTAACTATGTTGCAAAATTGTGTTCAAGAAATTGATAACAAAGATGAAGTGTTTGGTATTTTAAAATCATTATATGTCGAAGCACTTAGACTCTAAAATGTTTGTACTAGTTGACAAAAGTAGCGGGGGCGTGTATGCTGTCCGTGATGGCAACATCGATGAAAAAGTTGTTCAAATTTTTGAGCAAGAAGATGATGCTACTCGCTACTATGGTTATCTAAAAGCAGATAATTACAAACGTAGTTTGGAAATTATAGAAGTAGAAGAAGAAGTTGTTAAAGACAATTGTACTTCTTATGGATATAATTACACAATCATTACACCCAACGATATTGTATTCCCACCAATAGATGTAGATTAGTATGATCGTTTTTGAGACTATCCGTTGGAAAAACTTTCTGTCAACAGGGCAGCAGTTTACCCAAGTGGATTTGAGTGAGTCACCATCTACTTTAATTGTGGGTAATAACGGTGCAGGTAAGAGTACCATTCTTGATGCGCTTTGTTTTGTTTTGTTTAACAAACCATTTCGGAAGATTAACAAACCACAGTTGATGAACAGTGTTAATGAACGGGAACTTCTAGTAGAAGTTGAGTTTCAAATTGGCACTGTTAATTATAAAATAGTTCGTGGTCTTAAACCTGCTGTGTTTGAGATCTATCGTAATGGCGAACTAGTAGATCAGAATGCTGCTAACAAAGACTACCAAAAGTATTTGGAGCAAAGTATACTTAAACTTAACTACAAGTCTTTCACTCAGGTTGTTATTCTTGGTAGTAGCACCTTTGTTCCTTTTATGCAATTGCCTGCTGCACATCGAAGAGAAGTTATTGAAGATCTTTTGGATATTCAAATCTTCTCACAGATGAATGGTCTCTTGAAAGAAAGACTTAAAGATGCCAAAGATGAGCAACGCCAGTGTGAGTATGAACTTGAAATGGCACAACAAAAAGTTGACATGCAAGTTCGTAACATTAACAATCTAGAAAATGTAGATAAGCAATACGTTGAGAATCAACAGCAGAAATTTGTTGCGAATGAAGATCGTGTAGTTGAAATCAAAGCACGTATTAAGGAAGTAGAAAAAGATATTTTAATTATTGAACCTGAGATTCTTAAATTAGATCTTGCTGTCGAGAAACACGACAAGTTTAAGGACATGAAGTCTAAGATGTATCATAAATTAAATACATCTAAGAAGAACTATGATTTCTTTGTAGAGAATCAAACATGTCCTACTTGTACTCAGGAGATTGATAAAGAACTTCGTATTGCTAAGCAAGCAGAACTCAATCAAAGATGCATTGAACTAACTGATGCTGGGTCTCAGATCATGGGGCAGATCACCACACTCAGTAAGAACATTACAGAACTTCGCGAGAAAGCAACTAAGATTAATGAGTACAGGTATGAGATTCAATCTCTCACCAAGGAAGAGATGCGTCTACTGAAAGACAACACTTCTATTATGTCTGAGGTAGGTAGCGATACCAGTAACTTGGAGAAAGAGAAGCAAGATCTTGAAATCATGACACAAGCACTTGACAAGAAAGTCATTTCATGTTCTAATATAAACAAGCAGACAGATCATCTCAAATCGGTTGCTAATCTTCTGAAAGACGGTGGTATTAAGACTAAGATTATTTCTAAGTTTATTCCTATCATCAATCAGAGAATCAATAAGTATCTTCAAAGCATGGATTTCTATGTGAACTTCACGCTTGATGATAGTTTTAACGAGAAGATTCTTTCTCGTTTCCGTGATGATTTTTCCTATGCTTCTTTCTCTGAGGGTGAGAAGCAAAAGATTGATCTGGCGCTGTTGTTTACTTGGCGAGAAGTTGCTAAATTAAAAAATAGTGTGAGTACAAACCTTCTTCTTCTGGATGAAGTTTTTGACTCTTCACTCGATCAGTCTGCTACGGATGAACTTATGAGGATTTTGAAAGGTCTAGGAGAGAAGACTAATCTTTTTGTGATATCTCACAAGGGTGACGTGCTCTATGATAAGTTTGAGCGAATCGTAGAGTTCTCCAAAGAAGGTGACTTTTCAACTATGTCAGCGGTGCAGGGATGAAACATATACTATTCACCCTTCGCGAATGTAACTCTGAACTTCTAGATGATGAATCATACATTCGTGACATGCTGGCAAAAGCGGCGGAGTGTGCAAACAGTACACTTCTAGGTATCCAATCACATAAGTTCTCTCCACAAGGCGTGACTGCCATCGCTATGCTTGCTGAGTCTCATATCAGCATTCATACATGGCCTGAGACAGGCGAAGCAGTATGCGATGCCTTTACTTGTGGAGACCATACGGATCCTCACGAGGCGTTTTCTTTCATGAAAGCGTCGTTACTGAGTAAGCGATGGGTATATCAGACCGTTAAGCGACCAGTTATATAAGTGTACTACCCTCCTAGGTCTGTTGACTAGGGGGGTTTATACTATCTGTATACACACAAGGACACTATGCTAAAAGAGATCAAGAGTACCCTTGCTCGTCTACTTGCTACCGAGAACCTCCTGGTGGAGCACAAGCAAGTACCTACTGCATCGTTCAATGTTGAGACACGGGTGTTGACTCTACCCATGTGGACTCGTGCTAGTGATACTGTTTATGATCTGCTGGTGGGGCATGAAGTTGGACATGCTTTGTATACACCTAATGATGACTCCCTTGATAACTTGGATTGTCCTCAGTCCTATGTGAACGTTACTGAGGATGCACGTATCGAGAAACTTATGAAGCGCAAGTATCCTGGTCTAGGAAAAGATTTCTATCAGGGATATAAAGAACTCAATGATGATGATTTCTTTGCTATTGCTGATGTAAAACTAGAAAGTATGTCTCTCATCGATAGAGTCAACCTTCACTACAAAATTGGTGCATATGCAATGCTTCCATTCAGTGCCCCTGAGACCCCTCTGAGAGACGCTGTGGGGGACGCTGAAACGTTTGAGGAAGCGATTGCTGCTGCTGTTGCCATTTACGAATTTGCTAAGAAAGAACAGGAGTCAAAACCATCAACACCTATGAGTGTTCCACCTAAGCAAGGTGCTGGTGGTATGACTCACGAAGAGATGATTGAAGAAGCAGCGAAACGTGAACAGGAGAATGAAGAAACTAAAAGTTCTAGTGGGAAGGAGCAGGAAGTATCTCGTCCATGGTTTACTGAGGACGAACCTGATACAGAGAGTGAATCTAATGATGATGAGGCACAACTAGATGTTCCTTCATATGAGTATATCCAACCAAACATTGATAACGTTCAGACACAACGTAACTTTGATGAAAATGCTGCTGATCTAATCAACAATAGTATTAGTAGTCCAACATATCTTTCTTTCCCTAAGATTAATTTTAAAAATGTAATTGTTCCTAATGAACAGTTGTGGGATGATGCTGAATCTTATTGGAAGTCATACTATGAAGACTTTCCGAGCGATCCGTTTGTAGATGTTGATGAAGAGTTTCGTCAATTTTGTATTAACACTTCCAAGGATGTCAACTACCTAATTAAGGAGTTTGAGTGTAAGAAGTCTGCCTCATCATATGCTCGTGCTACCACGTCTCGCACAGGTGTTCTTGATACAACTAAACTTCATAATTACAAATTCAGTGATGACATCTTTAAGAAAGTAACTCGTACTACTGATGGAAAAAATCATGGTCTTGTATTTTTACTTGACTGGTCTGGTTCTATGTCTCCTGAAATCTTCGATACCGTATGTCAAGTAATCAATCTTGCTCAGTTCTGTAAGAAAGTTGGTATTCCTTTCGATGTATATACTTTCGTGACTGATGCTACCTTGTTAAAGTTCTTTGGTGTTCCTTGTGATACTCCTACTTCGGATCTCCCACAAGTATCAAACTCTAAGGTAGGTGACTTTTACATTGATCCTCGTTTCAAACTAGTTAATGTATTGACTAGTGAAGGTAATCAAAGTAATTTCAAGCGTCAGTGTAATTATATGTACCGTGTTGCAAACTACTGGCACGAACGTCGGGATGTATTTAAGTTCCGTCCAGCACCACCATATACCATGGGTCTTGGTGGAACTCCATTGAACGATGCCTTAATTGTTATGCGACAGTATCTTGGTGAGTGGCAAAGGAGTGCAGGTGTTGAGAAGTCTCACCTAGTTATTCTGACAGATGGTGAGTCTCAGTCTGCTGCATATATGAAAGAACCAATGGAAGGAAGTTATCACAAGGATCCTTATCCCTATTATCTTCATAATCAACAGGTTACTATTCGTACTCGTAATCGGTATTACAATTGTGATTGTCATTATGCTATGACCAATACACTTTTGAATATAATTCGTGATACATATCCTGAGTGTTCTGTTATTGGTTTCCGTATCTGTTCCAATCGTGCATTGGGTCAATACCTGAGAGTTCTTGGTCTGACTGATATTGGGTCTACATATTGTAAGACACTTAGTCGTGATAAATCTGTTGCTATTGCTAAGTCGCCTTATACTCAGTTGTATGTAGTTCAGTCTAGATCTTACAATGCTGATACTGAGATGACGGTTGCTGATGATGCCACCAAGGGTCAGATTAGATCTGCGTTCCGAAAGTCATTGAAGTCAAAGTCGGTGAATCGTAAAATGCTCTCAGCGTTTGCTGGTCAAATTGCATAGTGTCTACTCTGCCCCTGACTCTGCCCCACTCTGCCCTATACTAACTACATCAACACAAGACAACCAATGCCTGCCCCATCTGACTTGAACATCACTGACCTGCTTGCATATTTTCTTGATACATACGCTACACCTGAGGTAGATACTTCAAAAGTTCTTGCTGCTGCTGACCACTTTAAACTTTCATACCCTACTGTATGTAAGCGTATTGAAAAGTTTAAAGTGGGTCGTGGTAAGTGGAACTTGACTCCATCAGAACTGGAAAAAACATATCGATCACCTTCTGCATCTCCCGCTGTTGAGGTTTCAACCTTGATCCCAACCAAAGATAAAAACTATGTTCCTTTTGGAAACTTCACAGATCTGAAAAAGATCATCAACTCAGGTGTATTCTATCCTACTTTCATCACGGGTCTGTCTGGTAACGGTAAAACCATGGGAGTTGAGCAAGCATGTGCTCAGACCAATCGTGAACTGATTCGTGTCAACATCACCATTGAGACTGATGAAGATGATCTTATTGGTGGTTTCCGTCTAGTTGATGGCAACACTGTGTGGCACAATGGTCCTGTTATTGAGGCATTGGAACGTGGTGCAGTCCTACTCCTAGATGAGATTGACCTTGCATCGAACAAAATTCTTTGTCTTCAATCTATTCTTGAAGGTACAGGTGTGTACTTGAAGAAGACTGGTGTCACCGTTACACCCGCACCTGGATTTACTGTATTTGCTACTGCCAATACAAAGGGTAAGGGTTCTGATGATGGACGATTCATCGGCACTAACGTGTTGAATGAAGCATTCTTGGAGCGTTTCCCTCTTACGTTTGAGCAAGAGTATCCTATTCCTCGTATTGAGACTAAGATGCTCAACAACTACTGCTCAGATTTGGGTTGTTGTGATGAAGAGTTCATTACAAACCTTTGTACATGGGCAGATGTTATTCGTAAGACTTTTGCTGAGGGTGGTATTGATGAAGTCATCTCCACACGTCGTCTTGTTCACATTATTCGTGCTTTCTCTATCTTTAATAATCGTTTGAAAGCAATTAAACTGTGCCTTAACCGTTTCGATGATGAAACTAAGAGTGCTTTCTTGGAACTGTACTCTAAGATTGATGCTAATGTTGAACTGAACCCTACTCTTCTTGACTCCTGATGCTATATCGTACACAAATTCTTGATGACTCTGGAACATCCAGGGTCCTTTCCCAAGTTGATCCTGTTCTCATTGTAAATCCTATCAAACGTGTTGATGAAGACAAGGGTATTGACCCCGAATGGTTGGATGAGCAAGTAGACAACTCTCTACACCCAGAACTTACTCTTTCTAGTGGACGAACTGGTTACACTTATAAGAAGTACAATCCAGGACAAGACTACGATTGGCACCAAGATGAAATTACTGATGGTGCTGGATTGAGAATGGATATGTCTACTACACTATTTCTTAATGACCCAACTGACTATGAAGGTGGCGAGTTAGAGTTGCGTTTTGGTGACTTTGGTGTTAGTATTAAACTTCCAGCAGGTCATGCTGTAATTTATCCAACAGGTATTATCCATCGTGTAAAACCTGTCACTTCTGGTGTTCGTAAAGTAGTTCATTGGTGGGACGAATCAACCGTCCAGAATCCTTTCCAACGAGATGCCATTATTCAACTCAACAAACACCCCGACAGGTTTGACCTACACACTGCAACACTTGAACGTTTCTGTTAATTATGAACAAATACAATGAAGATGCAATCCTTAAAGAACTTAAAGATTACATCAGTGCAACATACAGTCAGCACTACTCTGCTGGTCCAGAGGGATTCCAAACCCTAGACTTGATTGAAGCATGTGGTGATGGCGAATCGTTTTGCAGGTCCAACATCTTAAAGTATGCATCTCGATACGATAAGAAGGGTACTGCTAGACGTGACATTCTAAAAGTGCTACACTATGCTGTGCTCCTAATGCACTTTAATGACAAAAACGCCATCTCAGAAGACTATCCTCAATGACCTGTATGAAATTTACTGAACCACAACTAGAAATCCTCGGGTTGTTCATGAACATCAACCCATCTATCATGTTTAAACCTGGTCAAAAGGTTTCAACTATCTCTAACAACAAGAATATTCTGGGTTCCTGCACTTTCAAAGACATTGAGTTCCAGCGTACTGCACCCATCTATGACTTGGGTAACATGATGAAGACCATCAAGGTCCTCTCACGTAATACTAGTAACACTCCTGACGTTGACTTTGGTGAGAAGCATGTTGACATCAGCATGAACAACAGTCGAATGAAGTATTACTATGCTGATGAGCGTATGATTACTGTTCCACCTGATGTTATTAACAGTATCGGTGAACCCTCTATCTCTACTGAACTCAGTAATGATCACCTGTATCAAATCTTTGCTGCTGCATCTGGGTATCAACTGCCAGACCTTTGCTTTACAGGTCACAATGGTATTCTGTCTGCTGTTGTTACTGACAAGCGCAACTCTACTGCTAACACACTAGAAATCCAACTAGGTGAGACTGACAAAGAGTTCTGCTTCTGTATGAAGATCGAGAATATTTCTATCGTGATGACTGGTGGTCAACCATGTCGTGCTGCAAAAGGTTACAAGATTGACCTTTACGATCGTAAGGTCGCCAAACTGTACGGTATTATGAGTGAGAGTTCCACTGTGGAGAACCTAGAACTCATGATCGCTCTTGAACCTGATTCAGAATACTGATGAACATCTTCGTTACGGACCAGTCCCCATACAAGTCTGCTGTGGTTCTTCCTGACAAGCACATTGTCAAGATGCCCTTAGAGACCTGTCAGATGCTTGCTATTGTATGCTCTGACAAATGGGGTCATGGTTTTGGCACCCTTCCCAAAGCAGACGGTACTCCCTATGCTACTGAGAAGGGTGCTTTTCGTAACCACCCATGTACCAAGTGGGCGAATGAGTTTGTAACTAACTGGCAGTGGTTGCTTGCTCATGGACTTGCTATGTGCGACGAGTACACTGCCAGGTATGGTAGAGTACACACATGCGAGAAGACTCTTCTAGCAGCGAAAGAGATCCTACCTACTGCTGATCCTCAGGGTCGGTCAGGTAAGGAGACCACACCATTCGTCAGAGCAATGCCTGATGAGTACAAACTTGACACTAGTATCTCTACCATTGATGCATATAAAATGTATATTGCATCTAAACCCTGGGTAGCAGATAACTATATTAAACTTCCACATCGTAAACCTGACTGGGTTTGACACTAAATTATGAATGATTTCCTTTGGGTAGAAAAGTACCGTCCTCAGACGGTTGATGATTGTATCCTTCCAGAGGAGACTGCGACCATGTTCAAGGGTTTCCTTGACAAGGGTGAGATCCCCAACATGCTGCTTGCTGGTCCTGCTGGTATTGGTAAGACTACTATTGCTAAGGCACTATGCAATGAACTGGGTGCTGACTACTATGTGATCAATGGGTCCGATGAGGGACGCTTTCTAGACACTGTGAGGAATCGTGCCAAGGCATTCGTTTCGACCGTCTCACTGACCTCTGAGGCACGTCACAAGGTGCTTATCATTGATGAGGCAGACAACACCACCCAAGACGTGCAGATGCTCCTGAGAGCATTTATTGAGGAGTTCCAGAACACCTGTCGTTTTATTTTTACTTGTAACTACAAGAACAAAATTATCCAACCACTACACTCACGGTGCTCGGTTGTTGAATTCAATGTGAAGGGGAAAGAGAAAGCACAACTCGCTGCATCTTTCTTCAAGCGTGTCCATACAATCATGGCACAAGAGGGTGTTGACTTTGAACTCCCAGTGCTTCGTGAGGTTGTTATGAAGCACTTCCCTGACTTCCGACGTACAATCAACGAACTACAACGGTATTCTTCTAAGGGTATTATTGACACAGGTATTCTGGGTCAGATGTCAGACATTGCCATGACTGATCTTATGGAGTTCTTAAAGAATCGTAAGTTTACTGATGTTAAGAAGTGGGTTGTCGCTAACATGGACAACGAACCTCACGCTATCATGAGAAAAGTGTACGACTCTCTCTATACATACTTACAACCGAAGAGTATTCCCGAAGCAGTTCTTGTTATCGGTGAGTATCAATATAAAGCAAACTTTGTCATGGATCAGGAGATCAATCTCGTTGCATTCATGACTGAGATCATGATGAGGTGTGAATTCAAATGAAAAAAACTCGTTATGTATATACGCACAACTTTCATGGCACACCTAACAGTGCTAATGCGAAGGAAGTTCGGAACTTTTTTGAATCATGTGGAATAAAATTACATATCGACTATGATAAAAAATACTTTTATACTTGGGAAGATGCTGGATATGAATGTTCTTGGTTTACATTTTCTCATGTAGAAGAGGTGGAGATTTCTCAAACGGTAACTAAACTTGATTCAGAAAACAAATATGCTAATGGCATGAACTGGAAAAATGTTGGTAACCCTTATGCTAATTCTCGTCTTCGTAAAGTAAATACTAATAGTAAAGGTCGCATTGTTAAAAAGTCAACCAAACTTCCAATCAATCCAAGAACAGGACTTCGTGATGGTGGAGTGTGAGTTTAAATGATAAAAACCCATGAGTTATTTCCAACGAGAGTCTATGAGTTTCGCCTAGAAGGTGATGACATGGCAATCTCTGATCAGGCATTGGAATACATTAAAACCTTAGAGATGGCAATGTATAATTTTCCTGCTGGTGTTCGTACCAGTCGGGGAGACATACATAAGGAAGATGAGATGCTGCCTTTAACTGGATTCTTCCATGACTGTCTGGACTACATTCGTTGCGACCTTGCACTCCAAGCAGAGGAACTTCGTATCTCTTTGTCTTGGGCAAATTGGGCACCACCTGGTTCAGGTGCTGGTCATCCTCTTCATCGTCACAATTATTCTTATCTCTCTGGCGTATACTACTTCACCGAAGGAAGTGATACTGTCTTTCAAGACCCTGTTGATATCCGTAATCTTGATACCTTGGAGATTATTCGTGATTACTTCGACGGACCCTTTGAAAATATCAAGGCAGAACCTGGTAAACTTCTTATCTTCCCTGGATGGTTAAGACATTATAGCAATCCCCATAGCGGTAAAAAAGATCGCTATACTATGTCTTTCAACTCATTGCCTCATGGACCTGTGAATGCTGGTCCCCAAGGTGTACCAATGGCAAACCTTAACATACTATGATTAACTCTGAACGGTTTGATTTTCCATCTATCTTTGGTGTGGTCAAATCAACTGATGGGTTGAAGCGACCACAGACGAGACCACTCCGAGCAGAAGTCCAAGAGATTTCTATTGCTAAGTACAGCGACAGTCAATTGAAGTATGTTGGCGACACTGATAAAGGTAGAGACTTCTATGGACTAGAAGATAAACTCTTCTATGAGTCTAAGGGTATGGACAACCTCTTCTGTAAGAGGATTCCCTGGACAAAAGAGATTACACTTAAAAACTTTCAGGGAGCAAACCTAGGTTTACCTGAAAAAACCTTTGACTACATGCTACTATGGGATACCAAGCAGTACACTGTTGGTATTTGTGACTGGGAATCCTGCATGAAGTACACCAAGGTCAAAGATGCAGTTATTTCTTTCCGAGTCCATTTTGATGATATAACAATTCTTGCTAAGAATGTTATTCCAGTAGAGAAGGAAGACTTCGCTACTAAACTTTATAATCTTATTGAGTCAACAGTATGAAATTATTGAAGACACCCCTACGTTATCCTGGTGGTAAGTCAAGAGCAGTCACTCAGTTGTACAACTGGTTCCCTGGTGGTATCACAGAATACCGAGAACCTTTTGTAGGTGGTGCTTCGATGGCATTATATTTTTCGCAATTGAATCCTGAGATTCCTATCTGGATCAATGACAAGTATACCTATCTCTACAATTTCTGGTTACATCTCAGAGATGAAGGAGACGATCTATCTGATGTTTGTTATGCAATTAAGGAAGAGCACCCCACACCTGACCTTGCTAAGGAGTTGTTTATACGAAGCAAAGAAGAAATATCCGAGGCCGATCCTTTTCGTCAAGCTGTTCTATTTTGGGTTCTTAATAAGTGCTCTTATTCAGGGTTAACTGAGAACTCTTCTTTCTCGGAGACAGCATCAAATCAAAACTTCACCAGACGTGGAGCAAGAAATCTAAAAAACTATCAAGACATCATTAGGGATTGGCATATCACCAACCTAGACTACACTGAACTTCTTGATGATAAGAATTCTTTTGTCTTCCTTGACCCACCATACAGGATCAATTCATTCTTATATGGGACCAATGCTGAGATGCATAAGAACTTTGATCATGAAAGGTTTGCTGATTCATGTAAAGAGTGTCCTAGTAATTGGATGATCACATACAATGTCGATGCAGAGATTGAACGTATGTTCAAGGACTATCAGCAAAGGTATTTCCAACTTACCTATGGCATGAAGCATCGAGTAAACAATAAGAAGTCTGAACTTCTCATCAGTAACTACAACGTAGAACCAATTAACCCTCTCCAAGAGTTTCTTTATGGACAAGTTTGAATATCAACTGAAAGATTACCTCAATGGTATCAACTTGAAGCAGGGTTCTCTTCATGAGGACGATCGTGCTATGGCAAAGTATCCAACCTTTGTTGTCAACAAGTGTCTCGCTGGTCATCTTGACTGCATTTTGCATGTCAATCAGATGAATATGCACTATGAATTGGATAATGATATGCAATATAATTATTACCTACATAGTATTAGGAAATCCAAACGCTTTGCGCCTTGGAACAAATACACGGCAGAAAATGATCTAGAACTAGTAAAACAGTTCTACGGATACAGCACCGACAAGGCGAGAGATGCCCTGAAACTGCTCAACAAGGATCAGTTGGAAGTCATCAAAACTAAATTAAATGTTGGAGGAAATTCAAGATGACTAGTGAAGAGATCACCTGGTCTCAGGATATGATGTTGGAAGTTGCACTTAAAGAACCTGATGATTTTTTGAAAGTGCGCGAGACTCTAACTCGAATTGGTGTGGCATCACGTAAAGATCGTAAACTATATCAATCCTGTCATATTCTGCATAAGAAAGGAAAGTATTACATCGTTCATTTTAAAGAGTTGTTTGCTCTCGATGGTAAAACAGCAAACATTACTAAGAATGATATCGAACGAAGAAATCGTATTGCCAAATTGTTGTTTGATTGGGGTCTAGTAAACTTCCAAGCAGATGAACTAGTCGAGATTGCACCGTTAAACCAAATCAAAGTTCTTTCTTACAAAGATAAGCAAGACTGGATACTTGAAAGCAAGTATAATATTGGTAAAAAGAGAGTCGCTGTTGAATCTTAATCATGTATGATCAAATGGACTGTTATGACAAAGCAATCCAACTCTTTGGGAATCGTGTGAGTATGATCTGTGCCATGGAAATGGCAAAGAAATTAGACGCCGAAACTGCTTATGCTAACATCAAGATTGAACTGAAAGAATTGAAAAAAGTTCGCAAAAAATGGAGCAAAGAACATTGTGATGATTGCTAAATGAAATTTATTGGATTGAGAGTCGAAGATCACGACTCTAACATTTGTTACACTGATGGAACCAAAGTAAAGTATCTCTCCACGGAGAGATATTTTCATATCAAGCACCATGGACTAGACAATACGTGGCAGTGGCAAGACCTTACTGACGAGTTAGGTGTGCATATCAATGAAGTTGATGCTCTGTGTATCGTTAGCGATCAAGTAACCTTTGCTGAGGGTGAATTATATCGTGAGATAGACATTGGATTTCCTTGTAAAACATTTGCAATAGATCATCACTGGGCGCATGTGCTTTCGCAATGGCCAGTAGGTATTCCAGATACTAACTATGTGTTTGATGGTTATGGTAGTAACGATCGATCGCACTCTTTGTTTAAGAATGGAAAACTTACAGTTGCACATGATGTACACACTAATGGATCTATCGGTATTGAGATGGCGAAGGTGGGTGCTACCTTAGGACTGAAAGATGTGACCCCACATGGTTTAGATCTTGCTGGTAAGATCATGGGACTAGCAGCATATGGTCTCATAGACTATAAGTATTTGAAATTCCTTGATCAATTTTCTATTGATCAGGTTAAAACTATTTGGAACTTTGATCAATGGACTCGCAAGTGGGATGAAAGTTTTGATATCAATTGGTTACGCACTGTTCATGAGAGCACAGCAATTAAACTAGCAGACTATGTTGGTGGTGAAAACTTAGTAGGTCTCACTGGTGGTGTGGCACTTAATTGTGTATTCAATGGGCGTATTGTTGAGAGAGGACAGCAGATTAATACTATTCCACATGCAAATGATTGTGGATTGTCTATTGGTGCAGTAGAGTTCCTTAGACAGCACTATCATTTAGAAGAATTTGATGCTACTGGATTCCCATTCTGGCAGGAAGATGAAGCACCTGAGGAAGTTAATGATGGCACTATCGAAATAGTTGCTGAGGAGTTAGCAGCAGGTAACATTGTTGCATGGTATCAAGGTCATGGTGAGATTGGACCTCGTGCGTTAGGTCATAGGAGTATTCTTGCCAACCCTAGACTCACAAACATGAAGGATGTTTTAAACAGCAGAGTAAAACATCGTGAGAACTTCCGCCCGTATGGTGCATCAGTCCTACGAGAAGACGCTCCAAGGCACTTTGACGTACCTGAGGGTGCATCTATGCCCTGGATGAATGTATCGGTTGATGTTTGTGATAGGGGTCTTCAATCTGTGACACATATTGATAATACATGTAGAGTTCAGACAGTTGAGGGTGATGATTGTTACGCTCAACTACTTAGAAAGTATAAAGAACTTACTGGTGATAGTGTATTGTTGAATACATCACTAAATCTTGGGGGTAATCCTATTGCATCTTCTATGTGGGAAGCAAAGGAATTGTTCTCCAAAAAAGATATTGATTTTTTAGTCATCGGGAATGATGTATTACATAAATAGAAGGGCCTTACTCTTTACCTATGGACTCAAATCCAAAGAAAGAGGAAGCCAAAAAGGAAAACAAATTTGAGTGGGCGGATGAGGGTGTATCAACTCTCGTCCGAGTTATAATTCTTGGATGGTCAGCA
>Ga0209251_1000660_pt1 | contig 30201 bp, 30 predicted proteins | sample SaaInlV_100m_DNA_6_FD_184665 | JGI IMG/M metagenome (GOLD analysis project Ga0209251, IMG submission 184665) | Marine microbial communities from expanding oxygen minimum zones in the Saanich Inlet - Saanich Inlet SI073_LV_10m_DNA (SPAdes) (version 2) | ecosystem: Environmental > Aquatic > Marine... | reverse complement strand
CACAATGGGGGTGCTGAGCATTCCTGCCGCTCTGGCTCCCGTGGTGGCTTGAATATCCACCGTGCGAGCAACATCAGAGCTGACAATGGCGACGCCTTTACCCGCGAGATCTCTCAAATCCTCCAACAGCTCCTGGGCCCGGGTCAGCGAGGGATCAGGTCCTGACAGGGTGATGGTATTTCCTCGCGCCACAATGGACACTCCCGGACACTGCGCTTCGACTTCGCGCAGAACCTCGTCGTGAACACCAAACATGCTCACCAGCGACACATCGCCCAGATCCAGGGTGATGGTCTGCGAGCTAGCGGGGCTTGGCAAGAGTTCCCTCATCCACACCACCGGCGAGTACATGGGCATGAACGTGAAAAACGGTTTGCCCAGCTTCCTCACCGGTATTAAAGACCAATCGGAAATCCCCACTGGAATGCTCTGCGGCAAGGCTCTCGGCCATAGCCACCATCCGCGCCATGAGGCCGGGATCAGAAGCCGCCAATTCCACGACGTTTCGATACTGCTGGGTTTTGGGCACCACGAGCAGATGAAGCGGAGCTTGGGGTGCAATGTCACGAAAAGCAATCAGATCATCGGTTTCGGAAACGATGTCTGCCGGAATTTCGCGAGCAATAATCTTCGAAAAGATAGAGGGTTCCTCGATGCTCATACTGCCTAGTCTAGAGCGGGCGAGTTAGCAGCGCACAGGGAACTACCAGCGACCCAGAGCGCCATTGAGCACCGCAAGCGCCGCAGGACCCGCACTCGAGGTGCGCAATACTGTCTTGCCTAATCGATACAGTCCCGCCCCGGCGCGGGTGAGCTCCTCAATTTCAGCAGGCGAGAGGCCACCTTCTGCTCCCACCACCATCACCAGAGGGCGATCATCGGTAATGGAAAGGTCCATCAACCGTGTGGGAGCGTCGGGGTGAAGAACCACCAGGTGGTGATCTTTCGCCAAATTCAGTACCTCACTACTCGTGGCAAGGCTCTGCACCACCGGGACTCTCGAGCGCAACGACTGTTTGCTTGCCTCGGTCGCAATCCGGCGCCAACGCTCAACTCCGCTGCGTGCCTTTTCTCCGCGCCACACCGACACACTTCGGGCACTAGCCCAGGGAATAATCCGGTCCACACCGAGCTCGGTACAGGCTTGAATTGCCCGCTCATCCCGATCCCCCTTAGCTAGAGCTTGGACTAACCAGATTTCGGGAACGACGGGGTCATCGTCTCGAACATCCAAGACCTCGAGGACCACTTCTTTCGGGGAGACCTTCAGCGCTCGGGCGCGAGCAATGCGACCCACCCCGTTTCCCACCAGGGTTTCTTCCCCCACGCCAATCCGTCCCACACTGGCCGCATGCCGTGCTTCATCGCCAAGCAAACTCACCTCAGAGCCCTGGGTGAGCTCGGCCGTGGCATCAAGCAAATAAAGGTGAGCCATGACTAGCTGCCAAAAAGGCGATCCCTAAACTTTTGGAACATGCCCGCTTGGGCACCAGCGAGCGCTGGTGGGGCAGGCTTTCGCAAAGCCCGCAGTTGAGAAATAAGCTCCGACTCTTTCGCCCCCAATTTGGTCGGGGTCAGCACATGGAGACCAAATCGTAGGTCACCTCGTCCAGAACCACGGAGCTTGGTTACACCCCTGGATTTCACTGTGACAACATCAGCACTCTGCGCACCGGGCTTAATAGCAAAGGTCACGGGGCCATCCAACGCTTCGAGGGTGACTTCGGTCCCCTCGATGGCATCTACCATGTCCAGCTCCAGCGTGGCCACAATGTCATCACCCAGGCGGGAGAACACCTTGTCGCCTCGCACCGTGAATTCGAGATACAAATCCCCCGCGGGACCGCCACCGTGACCGACTTCACCCTGGCCGGGGAGGTGAATACGCTGACCAGTTTCGATGCCTCCAGGAATATCGACTGAGAGCGACCTGGTGGCCCGAACCCTTCCCTGTCCCGCACACGTGGGGCAGGGAGATTCGATGACTTCACCAAAGCCTCGACAACTGCCACAGGGGCTTTGGGTGACCATATTGCCCAACACGGAGCGGACCGTGCGCTGCAAACTACCCGAACCACCACAAATGTTGCACACCCGAGCTTCGGTGCCCGGTGCCGCACAGGAACCCTCACAGGTTTCACACACCACCGCGGTGTCGATATCTATGCTCTGGTTAACCCCGAAAATCACATCGGCGAGATCCACATCCACCCGAACCAAGGCATCCTGGCCTCGCTCCTGGCGAGACCGTGGGCCTCGTTGCTGAGCTGCACCACCAAAGAAATTCTCGAAAATATCGCCAAAGGGCCCAAACCCGCCAAAGCCTTGATCGCCGCCGCGATCGTAGTTGTCGCGAGACTGAGGATCAGAGAGCACTTCGTAGGCGTGGGTCACCTGCTTGAAGCGCTCTTCAGCATCCTGGGCGCCGTTGACATCGGGGTGTAGCTCACGAGCCAGCCTTCGATAGGCCTTCTTGATGTCATCGGTACCGGCATCTTTAGCTACGCCTAGTACCTCGTAGTGGTCAACACTCACGCTCTATGCTCTTTCTTTCTCATCATCGCCCAAAAGCTTGGAGAGATATCTGGCGACTGCTCGCACCGCGGTCATGTTGTTGGAGTAATCCATCCGTGTGGGACCGACCACACCCACCGTCGATGTTCTCTCACTGCCAGATTGGTAAGCAGACGCCAAAATCGCAGCCTCGGAGAGCGGGCCTTGGTTCTCTCGACCAATTCGGGCTTGAACCTCGGTAGTTTCCCACTGCATTTCGGTAAAGAGCTTCAACAGGGTGACCTGGGCTTCAATGGCTTCGAGCAAGGGATACACCGAGGAGGTGAAATCGTGTTCGGTGCGCACCAGGTTCGCAGCACCGGCGATCACCAATCGATCGGTGCGATGACCTTCCACAGCATGAGCCAACGCATCGGCCAAGGCTTGAACCAGCGGTCTGCGCTGCTCGCTCACACTGTCGGCTAACGCAACTAACTTGCCGGGCATATCAGCCAAAGAGACGCCCACCAGCTTGCTGTTGATGTGGGCTCGAAGCTCTGCCACCACACCCTCGTCTAATTCTCTGGGGCACTCCACAATGTTTTGATCTACCGAGCCGCCGGTCGTGATCAACACGGTCATCAGTTTGTGAGCACCCAAAGGAAGCAACTCCACGTGACGCACGGTCGCTTCGCTCACCACGGGGTATTGCAAAATTGCGACCTGGTTGGTCAGTTGAGAGAGCAGGCGAACGGTGCGGCCCAAGGTGTCATCGAGATCAGCTGATTCACTGAGAAAGCTTTCAATACCGGTGCGTTGCGAACTAGACAGCGGTTTGATTTTGGCCAGTTGGTCAACAAAAACCCGATAGCCCTTATCGGTGGGAACCCGACCTGCTGAGGTGTGGGGAGCGGTAATCAGCTCCTCTTCTTCCAGCAGAGCCATGTCGTTGCGAATCGTGGCGGCAGACACCCCAAAACCGTGGCGATCAGCGATGGTTTTCGACGCCACCGGTTCTTTAGAGTCCACGTAGTCCTGGACAATAACTTTGAGCACTTCTAATGCCCTTTCGGAGACCATGCTCGCGTTACCTCCCGACTATGACTATTGGCACTCACGCCCTGTGATTGCTAATAGTACCGAGGATGCCTGGATAACCGACTCAGGCGGCACCTCGGAACCGACTTAGGTCAACTGCGTCGCTAAGTAATCCGCCACTAGTCGGCCGCTTTGGGTCAAGACAATATGTCCAGCCAAGAGGTCCTCCCCCTGGAGGTACCCTCTGCCCACCCACGCCGCTAAGTCCTCACGATGGCCCGCTCCGATCAGCGACGTGGGAATCCCCTCCCGCATGCGCAGACCCAAGAGGATCTTCTCCATCGAGTGTTGCTGGGTGCTCAATACCTCTCGAGCCTTGGCAGGCGAGAGTCCTGCATCCATCCGCGCTGCATACGCAGCCGGATGTTTGACGTTCCACCACCGCACTCCCCCGATATGCGAATGGGCACCAGGCCCAATACCCCACCAATCATCCGACGCCCAATACGCCTTGTTGTGGCGCGAGTGCGTCTGCTCGGAGGTAGCCCAATTGCTGATCTCATACCATTCATACCCAGCCCGGGCGAGCAGGTCATCTGCCAGGAGATACATATCGGCATGGAGATCGTCATCAATCGGGGCAATCTCCCCACGTTTGATACGCGCAGCCAACTTGGTTCCCGCTTCCACAATGAGCGCATAGGCACTGATGTGGTTCGGGGCAAGATCGAGGGCATAACTCAGGGTGCTCTCCCACTGCTCCAGCGTTTCTCCTGGCGTGCCATAAATCAGATCCAGTGAAACCTCGAGCCCCGCATCCTTGGCCGCCTGGACCACCGTGGGCACGCTGTGCGGGTTGTGGGTGCGATCGAGCGTTGCCAAGACCTGGGCATTAGCCGATTGCACGCCAAACGAAACCCTCGTCACCCCACCGGCGGCGAGAGCCGCGAGATCCTCTGCGCTGACGCTGTCCGGGTTAGCCTCGACCGTCACCTCAGCGCCCTCAGCGAGCCCCCAGAGACTGCGGGATCGCTGGAGCAAATCCACCAACGGTTCTGGGCCAAGAAGTGTCGGTGTCCCGCCCCCAAAAAATACGGTCGAGAGTGGCCGCTGGGGCATACCCGCCTCGTTGAGCACATGGAAGGCTAAATCCAATTCCGCCGCAGCTTTCGCTGGATACGACCCCTGGGAAACGCCCTCTAATTCCTGGGCGGTGTAGGTATTGAAATCGCAATAACCGCACCGAACCTCACAAAAGGGCACATGAAGATAGAGGCCAAAATTGCGCTGGCTCGCACCGGCGCTCACCGACGCAGGCAGTAAGCCATCCGGGGGTGCCTCTATTCCTTCTGGCAAAGCGCTAGCCAACGTTGATAAACCAAATCTGGTGCATCCGAGAAACCATCACGGCAATGGTTGCCCCCAAGAATCCGAGGACGACGTTGGCCATCACTGTCCTCTCGAGCAGTGCCCACACCATGGCAGCGGGCACCATGATGGCGGCGGTGACCAAATACATCCAAAACTCGACAAGGCTTCCCGTGGGGACATTACCCATCGACGGGGCAATCAGACCGATGATGATTTGTGCGAGCAGAAGAAGCCCCACGAGCAGCGCTGCCCCCAAGGTGTAATCATTCGGACCGCGGGAGCGCAGGGCAAAACTCAGAGCCACGATGCCCGCAAGCGCTGCCACCGCAACTTGAAGCCATGCAAACCATTCGATCACGCACGAATTCTCTCAGAGTTAGCTGGTGGGCACACCCATCAAGATCCGGGTGCGCTGACCGGTGCAGTCCACCACAGCCACCAAATCACCCGAATCAAGGTCCACCGCTGCCACGGGGGAAGAGCCCTCGACACCCTCGCACGCAATCGCCCGCCCATGACGAAGCTCGCCTGTTTGCTCGGGGGTGAGACCCCAGCGGGGCATGACCTGTGTGGCCACCGAGCTAAGGCTCTGCAGGTCCTCTTCGGTGAGATCCTCGACATCCTGTGCGTCATCAAGGCTAAAGGGGCCTACCATGCTTCGGCGTAATGCGACCAGATGTCCTCCCACCCCGAGTTGGGCACCGATGTCCCGGGCAAGAGCTCGAATATAAGTTCCGGAAGAACAATCGATTTCTAATTCCACGTCACGATAGCCAGCACCCGGTGTGTGAGCCCCCATCACCAGCCGGGAAATGGTCACCTCACGAGAAGCCAATTCGACATTTTTGCCGGCTCGAGCGAGGTCATAGGCGCGTTTACCAGCCACCTTGATGGCGCTAAAAGTGCTCGGAACCTGGGATATGCGTCCTCGGAACCTCACCAGAGTTGCTTCGATAGCCTCCGGTGTGAGCAACGACACATCCCCATCGTCGCCATCGAGCCGCTCACCTTCCGCGTCATCCGTGGTGGTGGCATATCCCAGGCGCATGGTCGCGTGATACGTCTTATCCAGACCCACCAGGTAGGTCAATAACCTCGTTCCCGCGCCAACACCCAGCACTAACAGACCCGTCGCGGCAGGATCTAGCGTTCCTGCGTGTCCAATCTTTTTTGTTCCTAGTGCTTTGCGTGCCCGAGCAACTACATGATGAGAACTAACCCCCAGGGGTTTGTCTATCAGTGCAACACCTTGGAGCACTTATCCCAGTGCCTTTGTGTGCCAGACCGTCTTGAGCTCGGTGAAAAAGGTGACGCGCTCGAGCGCTCGAGGTGGCACGCCATCACTGGGCGGTAATACTCGCTTGAGCGTTTGCGCGGCGTCTTGCGACCACGAAACCCACTCCAAGTCAGCACCTCCCGAAAGATCGAGAGCATTGACATCAGCATGCGAAGCGAGCCAGGGCATCACCGCAGCGACGTCTCCGGTCAGAATGTTCACCACGCCACCGGGCACATCACTGGTCGCCAGAACCTCAGCAAAGCTGATGGCAGAAAGGGGTTGGGTGTGATTAGCCAGCACCACCACCGTGTTTCCACTAACCAACATCGGGGCAATCACGGCGCTCACCCCCAGCAAACTATTGGCTGACCCACTCTGAGGCGCCACCGCGGCAACGACTCCCGTAGCTTCGGGCGTACTGAGGTTGAAAAAGGGTCCCGACACAGGGTTGCCATTTCCCACAACCTGCGCGTACTTATCTGCCCAACCGGCATACCACACCCAGGTATCAATGGCGTCATCCACCTGTTTGTTGGCTCCCCCAGCACGAACACCTTCACTGGCCATAATCTCTGCCACAAATTGTTCGCGTCGACCCTCGAGCACCTCGGCAATACGGTACAAAATCTGACCGCGGTTATAGGCCGTGAGTGAAGCGAATCCCGGCTGGGCAGCTCGAGCCGCCACCACGGCGTCGCGGGCGTCTTTTCGACTAGCCAGCGCAGCGTTGGCAAGGAACTTTCCGCCTGAGGTCGTTACTTCATAGGTGTGACCGCTTTCGGATCGGGGAAACTTTCCGCCAATAAAGAGTTTGTATGTCTTAGGGATGCTCAGACGTGCCATTATTTGGCCCCACCTTTCCACGAGCCGCCCTCAAGGTAGGCAGCGAGTCCATGGCGCCCACCTTCGCGGCCGTAACCGGATTCTTGATAGCCCCCAAAAGGGCTTGCGGGATCGAATTTGTTGAAGGTATTAGCCCAGATCACTCCGGCGCGAAGTTTGTCGGCGATCGCCAACATCCGCGACGCTTTCTCGGTCCAGATACCAGCGCTGAGGCCATACGGAGTGTTGTTCGCTTTGGCGATCGCCTCCTCGGCGGTTCTAAAAGTCAACACCGAGAGAACCGGGCCAAAGATTTCATCCCGGGCAATGCGGTGGCTTGTCTGCACGTTGGTGAAGACAGTGGGTGGGAACCAAAAACCCTGGGCAGGAATGTCACATGAAGCAGTCCATCGGGTAGCACCTTCGGAATCACCACTGTTAGCGATTTCTGTGATGCGCTCGAGCTGCGCTTTCGAGTTGACGGCACCAATATCGGTGTTTTTATCGAGCGGGTCGCCTAATCGCAGCGTCGAAAGCCTGGATTGCAGGCGATTCATCACATCGTCATGGATGTTTTCTTGGACGAGCAGGCGTGAACCTGCACAACAGACATGACCCTGGTTGAAGAAAATGCCACTGATAATTCCTTCGATGGCTTGGTCAATGGCAGCGTCATCAAAAATGATGTTGGCGCCTTTTCCGCCCAGTTCGAGAGTCAATCGGGTATCGCTGCCGGCTAAGGAAGCGGCAATATTGCGCCCCACCGCGGTGGAGCCTGTGAACGCAACTTTGTTGATGTCCGGGTGCGACACGAGCGCAGCCCCGGTGGCACCGGCACCAGTGACGATGTTCACTACACCGGAAGGGAGCTCGGCCTGCTGACAGATTTCAGCAAACAACAATGCCGTGAGAGGCGTGGTTTCTGCGGGTTTCAACACAACCGTATTTCCCGCAGCCAATGCCGGCGCAATCTTCCAGGCCAGCATGAGCAGCGGGAAGTTCCAGGGAATAACCTGCGCGGCAACCCCTAGCGCCTGGGGTTTTTGCCCCAATCCTGCGTATTCGAGCTTGTCGGCCCATCCGGCGTAGTAGAAAAACCAGGCGGCGACCAACGGGATATCCACATCGCGAGTTTCGCGAATGGGCTTGCCGTTGTCTAAGGACTCGGCCACAGCCAATTCGCGAGAGCGTTCCTGAATGATGCGGGCAATGCGAAAGAGGTATTTACCCCGCTCGCTTCCGGGCATTTTTGACCAGGTCTTGGTCAAGGCCCCTCGAGCAGCTTTGACCGCATCATCGATATCAGCGTCACTAGCTTCGGCCACTAAGGCGATGGTCTCTTCACTCGAGGGAGAAATGGTGGCAAAGCTCGAGCCACGACCCTCCACGAACTCTCCGCCAATAAAGAGTCCGTACGACTTTTTGAGATCCAGAATCGAGGTCGATTCAGGTGCCGGTGCGTAATCCAAGAAACCCATTGTTAGTCCACACTCACATAATCAGGGCCACTGTAGCGGCCGGTCTTCATTTTTTGTCTCTGTAACACCACATCGTTGAGCAAACTGGAGGCGCCAAAACGGAACAAGTCCGGGGTGAGCCATTCTTCTCCGACGGTTTCGGCTACTCCCACGAGATATCGCAGCGCATCTTTACTGGCCCGAATCCCACCCGCTGGTTTCATCCCAATCTTTTCTCCCGTGAGGGCATACCAGTCGCGGATCACTTCCAACATCGTGACCGTCACCGGAAGCGTCGCTGCTGGGGCAACTTTTCCCGTCGAAGTCTTGATGAAATCAGCTCCGGCGAGAATCGCAAGCCAGCTTGCTCGGCGCACATTGTCCAGGGTCGCTAGCTCACCGGTTTCTAAAATCACTTTGAGGTGGGCATAGGTTCCATCAGGTCTCGCACAGGCTTCCTTGACCGCCACTATCTGGTCATAGACCACGCCCCAGGCGCCTTGGAGAAAAGCGCCACGATCAATGACCATGTCGATTTCATCAGCGCCTTCAGCAACGGCAAATTCGGTATCCAGAATCTTGACAGGCAAGGACGCGCGGCCACTGGGAAAGGCGGTCGCTACTGCTGCGATAGCAACACCGTCGCTTCGCTGCGAAATATGCCACGACCCCAGAGAGTCTCGAACTTCAGCCACCATGTCGCCATAGACACACACTGCGGCAACGCTGGGAGCAGTGGAATCCATCGGGTCTGGCATGGTCGCTTTTTGCGCCAGCGTTCTCACTTTTCCTGGCGTGTCCGCACCTTCGAGAGTGGTCAAATCGACCATGGAGATGATCGTGTCGAGGCCCCACGCCTTGGAGGTGGTTTTAATCGACCGAGTCGCAAAACCATCGGCTCGAGCCTGAGCCCCCACCGCGTCAACGCCGGGTAAGCCCTCCAGGAAGCGCTTGAGAGCCTTTTCGGTCACCGTTCCGCCGAGCACCGTTTGAGAACGGTTCGTGGGTTGCACGGCAGAGGAAGGGGTGGTCATGAGTCGTGCCTTTCTGGGTGATGAGCCACTAAATATGCCGCGGTGTCCTCATCAGTAATCATCACCGTAGCTAATCCATGGGTGGCAATAGCGAGCGCCACGGGGTGCTTTTCGACACCCGAGAGAACAGCAATGCTGCGCTGGGCCTGACGAAGGTGCTCGAGACCTAAACCGAGGGTGCGCCGATCTAATTCCTCATCGGCAATCTTTCCTTCGCTCGTAATGTAGCGACCGAGGACGTCTCCCACAGCACCTTTGCGTTGAAGCGATGCCACATCGGCGGCATGGATGTAGCCAGATTGAACATGGATACTGGTCGCCGATGCCGGCCCCGCGCTAAAGAGGTAGGTGTCTGCTGCGCTGGCTAAATCCAATACAGCACTAATGCTGCGATCGCTTTCCAGGGCACGTTTGGTTTCTTCTTGTTCCATAATCGCTGGCGTGGGAAGCAGCGTCGCGTTTCCCTGCGCTTTGTGGGCAATCATGGATGCTGTCGCAGCGGCCTGGCCGGGTGAAGAACTGTGGCTGACGCCGCCATTGACTTGCACCACGGATACCTCCTGGCCCCACCCCATCGGCAACGCCTGCGCCACCAAATGGAGGGTTTTACCCCAGCTCACCCCGAGCCGATGTGTCCTTGGTCGCATACCAACCAGGTAGTCCGCTGCAGCGAAGGCAACCCGATCGCTCAATTCCACATCGTCGCGCTCACGCGGGACCACTACGGAAGCGTCAAAACCGAACCGTTCGTTGAGCTCGTGCTCCATCGCCAACCGGCGAGCGCGGGGGTGGACAATTTCAATTTTGATAATGCCTGATTCACGTGCTTCAGAGAGTAACCTGCCCACTTTCCAACGCGTGATGCGAAGAAGTGATCCAATTTCTTCCTGGGTCTTGTTTTCCTCGTAATACAACTCGGCTGCGCGCACAGCGAGTAGCTCATTGTCGAGCTCACGAGTGGGAACCATGTCTCCAGCGTAGGGAGCATTGGGGTACTTTTCAACAAATGTAGTGCTATTTGCTCATATGAGCAGATTGCGCCACGTCCTCTATTTCGTCATCCACGATGCGTTCTTTGGCCAAAATCCAGATTGCCGGAATTTCGAGCAGGCTCACCGCCATCAAAATACCCAGACTCAAGCCCCAGCCGCCGGTTACTTCCACGGCAAACCCCACAGCCAAAGGCCCCGCTGCCGCCATTACATATCCCCACTTGTTGACAAAACCACTCAACAACAGAGCAGTGACGTGGTTGGCTGTTCGCTTCCCAATCAGAGTCAGAGACAGCGGGAAAGTCAAAGGCCCCATGGCCAAAAAGATGACCCAGGCTGTGGTGGCCATCGCCGGCAGAAACATCAGGCCCAGCATTCCTACAAGACCCGAAAAAACGGCAAAGCCCACCAAGACACTGGACCAGCCCCGCCGTGCGGCTAAGGGCGGAATAACCAGGGACATCGGCAACCCGGTGATGGTAAAAATCCCCAACGCAAGCGCAGCGCTCGATTCCGAATATCCCGCGGTGTCGATCAAAATCAGCGGCAGCATCGCAAACCAGGAATACGCGCTAATTCCCGATACCCCAAAAACCACCATGATGGCCAGGGCCGTGGGCGAGCGGGTCAACGAGACCTTTTTGCGAATGACCGGCATAGCCATCTCTAATTCAACTTGAGCCACACCCCGTGCCTTTGCATGAGGAAGCAACAGCAGCCACGGAAGCACGCCGATGAGACTGACGAAAGCCCAGGCAGCCAAGGAAACACGCCAGCCAAATTGGTCCGCCATCCAGACGCCTAACACAGTCGGAACAGACGAACTAATGGCCATCGCCGTTCCATAGGCGGCGGTTACCCCCGCAATGCGATCCGGCGCGTAGAGCTTGACTAGGCCCGGCAAAATCACGTTGCCTACGCCTACTGCGAGCATCAGCACCGCCGTGGCCACAAAAAGAGAAACATATCCCGGTGCAATACCTCGCCACACATGGGTGGCAACACCGATAAGCCCGACAACAATCGCAGCTTTTTCCAGCCCCACTTTCCGAGCAAACCATGGTGAAAATCCGGCTGCCACAGCGTAGGCAATCGGCGGAATCGTCCCCAAGGCGCCTAAAGGAAGCCCCTCGAGGGCAACGTCAAGATCGATTCGCGTGGCCAACGGGGCGATAGCCGCAACTCCGGTTCGAATACCCAGAGCAAGAATGATGATGCCGGTGATGGCGGTAACGACTACGGTCCTGGTGGCGGTGGGCATCAGGTCATCCTACGCCTGTGATGCTCCTTCAAGAATGCCGGCAATTTCTTGCTCATCGCGCCCCATTTGGGCGGCAAGAGCTTGGGGGGAATCAAACTTTTTCATGCCCCGGATATAGGCCACAAACTCCACTTGAATTGTGGCGCCATAGAGATCCAGAGACGAATTCATCAGATGAGATTCGATGGTGCGCTGATTCATGTCGCCAAACGTCGGGTTCACTCCCACCGACGTTGCCGCCTCGTATCGAACCCCCGCATGCGTGACATAGGTTGCGTAAACACCATCGGCGGGCACAAAACCCTCCAGATTGTTTGTCACATTAGCGGTCGGATAGCCAAGCTCTCGGCCACGCTGGAACCCCTGCCCCACCTCTCCGCGCACTGCGTGGTAGCGGCCAAGCAGCTTGGCGACCTCCGAGACATCGCCGTGCTCCAGGAGTCCTCGAATCAGCGTGGATGAGACTCGTTGCCCCGCTTCTTCGCAGACATCAGCCACGACCTCCACGCGGAATCCATACTCAGCACCCTCTTCTCGCAACGTCTCGATAGTTCCTTTGCCGCCTTCGCCGTAGCGGAAGTCAGACCCTACTAAGACAACACTCGCTCCCAAACCTTCCACCAATACCGTGCGGGTGAAATCACGGTGGCTCAGCGAGGAAAGCTCCTCATCAAAAGCCAAAACGACCACTCGAGCAATTCCCGCGGAGTGCAACATTTCGATCTTTTGAGATTCACTGATGATCGGCAACGGCGCGTCTAGGGGCTTGAGAGTGACGTGAGGGTGTCTATCAAAGGTGATGACGGTGGGCTGCGCATCACCAGCAACAGCCAAGAGTTGATCCACCACACTTTGATGACCTCGATGAACGCCATCAAATTTTCCAATGGTGATGGCTCGGGGTTGGCTCGACCCGGGCAGAGACGCGAGCCCATAGTTGACGACGGGTCCACTCATCTCGCTACCCTGTTTGCTCGAAGCCACCACAGTCCAACCATAGGCAAAAACAGGGGAATCAGCAGATAGCCCAGTCCAAAATCAGACCACACCGTGGCCTCAGGAAACCATTCAGGACGCACCACGCTGAGAATTCCCACGACCAGAACCCCGGAGAGTTCAAATCCCAGTGAATACAGAGCCAGCGTGCGCAGCCGTGGGCGAGAGCTCAAAGCCAAAGAAATCGTCGCGAGAACATAGACCGCTGCGGCAAGCGCTGAGAGCCCATAGGCGAGGGGCGCCTGGTCAAACTTGGTTAACACCTGAAAGCTCGAGCGTCCCAGGGCCGCCAAGGTGAGCACGACGTAGGCTGCCACGATGAGACGGTGACCACCTGGGTAGGCGCTTGGGTGATTGCCACCCGTCGCCACGGTGCCTGCTTCCATCGTGCTATTTGTCCTTTTTCTTCTCCACGTCACCAGAGAGTGCCGCAATAAAAGCTTCTTGGGGGACTTCAACCCGACCCACCATTTTCATTCGCTTCTTACCCTCTTTTTGCTTTTCGAGCAGCTTGCGCTTTCGGGTGATGTCACCGCCGTAACACTTAGCGAGAACATCTTTGCGCATCGCCCGAATGTTTTCCCTGGCAATCACTCGCGCACCAATTGCCGCCTGAATGGGAACCTCAAACTGTTGGCGAGGAATCAGTTCACGAAGCCTCTGGGTCATCAGCACGCCATAGGCATAGGCCTTGTCTTTGTGAACAATCGCGCTAAATGCGTCTACCCGATCACCTTGGAGCAAGATATCGACCTTGACCAGGTCGCCTTCCGCCACACCAGCAGGCTCATAATCCAGCGAGGCATAACCGGCTGTTTTGGACTTGAGGTGGTCAAAGAAATCGAAAACGATTTCCCCCAACGGCATGGTGTATCGAATCTCTACCCGATCTTCACCCAAATACTCCATGCCCTGCAATGTCCCTCTGCGGGATTGACACAGTTCCATAATCACGCCGACATAATCCTTCGGTGCAAGCACTGCCGCGTTGACCACAGGCTCCAGAACCTTGGCGATTTTTCCCGCAGGGAACTCACTCGGGTTAGTGACCTGGATTTCTGTGCCGTCATCGAGTTCCACGTCGTAGACCACCGAGGGTGCTGTGGCAATGAGCTCGAGACCAAATTCCCGCTCAAGGCGCTCGCTCACAATTTCGAGGTGCAACAGCCCCAGAAAACCACATCGGAAACCGAAGCCCAGTGCGACCGAAGTTTCGGGTTCATAGACCAGTGCCGCGTCGGAAAGTTTCAACTTATCCAGCGCTTCACGCAGGTCCGGATAGTCACTGCCATCGAGGGGGTAGAGCCCCGAGAAGACCATCGGCTTGGGTTCGGTATATCCGGGCAGCGCCTCGGTGGCTCGGTTTTTCAACCCCGTCACCGTGTCACCCACTTTGGATTGGCGAACATCCTTCACGCCGGTAATCAGATAACCCACTTCACCCACACCCAAACCCTTGGTGGGAGTTGGTTCAGGAGAGCTCACCCCAATTTCCAACAGTTCGTGATGTGCTTTTGTCGACATCATTTCGATGCGCTCTTTAGGTTCCAAAGAACCATCGACCATGCGCACATAGGTGACGACACCGCGGTAGGCGTCATAGACCGAATCAAAAATCAGAGCCCGAGCCGGTGCATCAGCATCGCCCTGAGGAGAAGGAATGAGGTCGACGACCTCATCCAAGAGCTCCCCCACGCCGATGCCTGACTTACCACTCACGCGCAACACATCATCAGGCGAACCCCCAATGAGCCGGGCAAGTTCATCCGCATATCTCTCGGGGTCAGCTGCGGGCAAGTCAATCTTGTTCAACACGGGAATGACGGTGAGATCATTTTCGAGCGCCAGATACAGATTCGCCAGTGTTTGCGCTTCGATTCCCTGCGCAGCATCCACCAGCAAAATTGCTCCCTCACACGCGGCCAAGGATCGAGACACCTCGTAGGTGAAGTCCACGTGGCCAGGGGTGTCGATCATGTTCAGCGCATAGGTTTCGCCGTCTTTGCTCCAGGGCATTCGCACGGCCTGACTCTTGATGGTGATCCCGCGTTCGCGCTCGATGTCCATCCGGTCGAGGTATTGCGCACGCATCTGGCGCGGATCGACCACTCCCGTGATCTGGAGCATCCGATCTGCCAGGGTGGACTTACCGTGGTCAATGTGGGCAATGATGCAGAAATTGCGCAGGCGCCACTGAGCAGTGGCCGCCGGCGTGATATCCCGAAGCGAGTGAGCAGACATGTCTGATGATTCTCCCACGCAAATCCGTTGGCGCCCTGCGCGTCCACCTGGTATCGTTGCCGATTGGCTCGCTTAGTCTCAGACCCTCTTACCTGTTACTAAGAACGCATTCCGACCTTCGCCTCTGGGCCCCACCGGAATGTCCATGAGTAGAGAACACACAACAAAGGACATACACGTGGCAAACATCAAGTCGCAGATTAAGCGCAACAAGACCAACATCAAGGCAACAGAGCGTAACCGTGCCGTGAAGAGCGAAGTGAAAACCACTGTTCGCTCGGCTCGCGAGGCTATCAAAGCCGGTGACAAGCCAGCTGCTCTGAGCGCCGTCAAGGATGCTTCGCGCAAACTGGACAAGGCCGTGAGCAAGGGTGTTCTGCACAAGAACCAGGCAGCGAATCGCAAGTCTGCTCTGTCTAAGCAAGCAGCAGCACTCTAAGTAACACTTCCCAACGAGGTGTCGCCCCTGGGGCGGCACCTCGTTGTCGTTAACCCGCGGAGCGCTCTGGCAGACTGAGAGCCATGTTCGCGTGTTCCTTTATGTTTACCCCCGGCGCTCTGGATGATGAGTTCTATCGCCTTGATGGCGAGATTGATGCCTTTGCCACCTCGCTCGAGGGCTACGTGGGGGTCGATCGCTGGTACTCCGAAGACCGCACGGTTCGCAACTCGGTCTACTACTTCACCGATATGGCCACGGTAAAAGAGTTTTCCGCGTTCCCACAACACCTCGAAGCCAAAGAAAAATATGCGAAATGGTACGACGGCTACCAGATTGTGATTTCGGAAGTGCGCGCCAACTACGGCGATGGACGGCTCACGACGGCGCTAAACACCTAGTTCCTACGCGGCAGATTTACCGCGGTGCGCCACCACTTCCACCATGTGTTCCAGGGCATAGTGCGGGTGAGAACTAGCCCCCTTGACCGCGGCATCTGCCGTGGCCACTTCCATAAAGGCCGCCCCGAGCCCTGCTTCATCCCACCCTTGAAGGCTTCCCCTGGCAGCCCGGGCTTGCCAGGGCGCCATACCCAACTCCGCGGCAATCGCGTCGGTGCTCCCCTTCGCGCCCCCCACCAGAGCCATCTGGCGCAGTTTGGTCGCAAAAGCAGCGACCACCAGAACGGGTTCTGCGCCTGAATTAAGGGCCGAGCGCAACAGCACCAGTGCTTGGGCATAATGCCCCGCAATCGCTTTATCGGCAATCTGGAAGGTCGTCGCTTCGACCCGGGATCCGTAATAGCGCCCTATGGTCTCGACGGTGATGGGTTGGCCTTCGACATCGGCAATGAGTTGCTGGGCTGCGCTGGCTAGTTCCGCCAGGTCAGAACTAAAAGCGTCTCCCAGGGCTCGCAGTGCTGCCGGGTCAATTTTCTGACTCGAGCGCTGAAACTCTCCAGAAAGAAACGACATGCGATCAGCATCTTTTTTAATTTCTTTGCACTCCACCACCAGCACGGTGTTTCCAGCAGCCTTGAGCGCGTCGAGAAGCTTTTTGCCGCGGTTACCACCGCTATGACGCAACACCACGACCACATCTGATTCAGGATTTTCCAGATAGTTCAGTGCGTCTTCGAGAAAAGGATCGGAACATTTTTCCACGGCACTCACTCGAATGAGGCGAGGTTCACCAAACAAACTGGGGCTCGCGCGCTGAATCAATTCACCGGGCGAATAGGCTGAGGCATCCAGTTCACTGACTTCCACACCAGATTCCGCTGACTTCATCCGGTCGCTTAAGATCCGAATGGCGCGATCGGCGAGGAAGCTTTCCGGGCCCGACACCAAGACAATCGGGGCTTCTCTAATGCCGTGCCAGGGAACAATGGGGGCACTTGATGACGCCACAGCTCCTCCTCGCGCAAGTTCGTAAAGCCTTCCCCGCCAGACTATCGAGGCATCGCAGATTTAGCCGACCACACCACAAGCTTTCCCTCTGGATTGCGACCCAGAGCAACCATCCCGTGAAGATCAGATCGAAACACCGTAGTTCCACTGGTGCGCAAAATATCTAAGGCCCGATGCCCGATACGGCCAAGAGGTCCTCGACGCTGCGAAAGGGACCGTGCGTTTCTCTCCAGTCAATGATGCGCTCTGCGGTGTGTGGACCGACCCGAGGTAGCTCTTGGAGCTCGGCGGAGCTAGCGCGGGAAAGACTCACGAGACCGCCACTGAGGACTCCCGTGCTCACCACGTCCTCACCCTGGGCGGGAACCACTATTTGTTCCCCGTCAAATAGTTCGCGGGCAAGATTGACCCCGGAGAGCTCGGCTTCGGGCAATGCGCCCCCGGCTGCTTCCAGAGCATCTTGAACCCGGGATGGGGCGTTCAAAGTCACAACACCTGGTTTCTCCACCGCCCCCACCACATGGACTGTTAACTGCGAGGTTGGCCTGTCACCACCGGGCTGGGAGTTGCCAGCCATGTCAACACCCGAGCTATCGGGTTCGGGAAGAACGATCGCTGGGGTGTTCATACTGGAGACGAAGTAACCCCCGATAGCGATAAGGACGAGCAGCGCGCCCAGAGCTAGTGCGGCGGTAATACCCACGCGCCATCGAGTTTGAGTGCGTGCTTGCTCAAAATAGACGCCCTCCACATCCTCATCGGTGCTATCCACCACCGCCGGTGGCGCGGGAGAGTTGTCGAGAAAATCCCACAGCGTGCGTTTGATGCTCATGTCGCAGAAGGTAAGACGCCGCTAGTGAGCAAACACCTCATCCCTCACTTCGGAGCACAAGCCTCGCTCCCGCGAACCTGTGGACTATGTGTGTGCTACTGAGGTTGGGTTTGAAAGGAGACCACTTTAGGAGCCCGGACCACGACGTTGAGAATAGTCTTGCCCTCGAGAGCATGGATTACTGCCTCGGATTCCCTAGCCAATGTCTCTAAAGCCTCACCGGTTATAGCGGGAGCCACTTCCAAGCGCTCCTTGACCTTGCCATCAACTTGAACAATGGCAATCACCGTGTCTTCCACCAAAAGGCTGTGGTCAGCCTCTGGCCAACGCTGAAGAGCAACACTGGGTTCATGGCCCAAGCGCTCCCACATGTCTTCGGCGGTATGAGGGGCAAACATCGACAGCGCCAGCGCCACGACCTCGGCCGCTTCGCGCACGGCCGGATCCCCGGGGCCAGCACCCTGGTCAATCGTCTTGCGGGTGTGATTCACCAACTCCATGGTGCGGGCCACTGCCACATTGAATTTGAAGCTTTCGATGAGGCCTGGCACATCGGCAAGGAAGCGGTGGATATGTTTGCGAAGGGTGGCATCCCCATTGCCAAATTCGATTCCTGGCTGGGTTGTCACCTCGCCCGAGAGTCTCCAGGCGCGGGCCAAGAACTTCTGGGACCCCACGGGGGACACGTCCCGCCAATCAATGTCATCCTCTGGAGGACCAGCAAACGCCATGGTCAGGCGCACTGCGTCTACCCCATAGGAATCGAGTTCTTCGGAGAAATAGACCACATTGCCCTTGGATTTACTCATCTTGGCGCCATCGAGGATGACCATTCCTTGATTAAGTAACGACGTGAAGGGCTCCGTGAAGGACACATAGCCCAAATCAAAGAGCACCTTGGTAATGAAGCGTGCATAGAGCAAGTGCAAAATGGCGTGCTCCACACCGCCGACGTATTGATCCACGGGTGCCCATTTTTCGACCTCGGTGACGTCAAAGGCCTGGGTGTCATCGTGGGGGCTCAAAAAACGCAGGAAATACCAGGAGCTATCGACAAAGGTGTCCATCGTGTCGGCGTCCCGGGTGAGCTCCTGGCCCTCATGGGTAACCTTCGCCCAGTCCTTGGCAGCGCCCAGAGGGGATGACCCCTTAGGCCGCAGGTCCAAACCTTCTCCCGAAGGCAGAGTGACCGGCAGTCGGTCCATCGGAACAGGGATTTCCCTGCCCTGCTCGTCATACATAATCGGGATAGGAGTTCCCCAGTAACGTTGCCGAGAAATCAACCAATCCCGCAGGCGATAGGTCTTAGCTAGTCGCCCCGTGCCGGCGTCCTCCAGCAGCTCAATGACCCGGGTAATCGCGTTGTTCTTACTCAAACCATCCAGAGGCCCCGAATTGATCATCCGGCCATCGCCGGACAAGGCCTCGCCGGTTGCTAAGGGGTCCAGTGGCGGTAAGTCGCCTGTTTCTAACATTTCCTCGGTGACCACGGGAATGGCCCCGGTAATCGGTGCATTCGTATCCAGCACGACCCGCACAGGAAGGTCAAACTTTCTCGCGAAGTCCAAATCTCGCTGATCGTGGGCAGGAACAGCCATAATCGCCCCGGTGCCGTAATCAGCCAGCACATAATCGGCAGCCCAGATCGGCAAGCGCTCGCCATTGACAGGGTTGATCGCGTAACGCTCCAAGAACACACCGGTCTTGTCCCGGCTCGCATCTTGGCGATCAATCTCACTGGCCTTTTGGGTCGTCTCGAGGTAGTCAGCAAAAGCCTTCTGCGCCTTCGCCGAAGCCCCCTCCACGAGTTCGGCGGCAAGATCAGAATCGGGAGCCACAACCATAAACGTCGCACCAAAAAGGGTGTCGGGTCGGGTCGTAAAAATGGTCACCGGTGTGGAGCGAGCTTCAATCACAAAATCGACCTCAGCGCCCTCGGATCGACCAATCCAGTTGCGCTGCATGGCCAAGACTTTGGCGGGCCAGCGACCCTCTAGCTGGTTGAGATCATCTAGGAGCCGGTCGGCATACTGAGTAATGGCGAAATACCACTGAGTCAGCTTTTTCTTGACCACCATCGCACCACTGCGATCCGAGGTGCCATCAGGCAAGACTTGTTCGTTAGCCAGAACCGTTTGATCCACCGGATCCCAGTTCACCCAGGAATCTTTGCGATAGGCGAGGCCTTTTTCATACATCTTGAGAAACAACCACTGGTTCCAGCGGTAATACTCTGGGTCGGACGTGTGAAGAACACGACTCCAGTCAAAAGAAGCCGCGTAGCGCTTCATGGAGGTCTTTTGTTGATCAATATTGGAATACGTCCACTCGCGCGGATCCACACCGCGCTTGATGGCGGCATTTTCCGCCGGCAGGCCAAAAGAGTCCCACCCGATCGGGTGAAGAACTTGAAAACCCTGCAAGCGCCAATACCTGGCCACTACATCGCCTAGGGCATAGACCTCGGCGTGACCCATGTGTAAATCACCAGACGGGTAGGGAAACATGTCGAGGACATATTTACGAGGTCGATCATCATCTCCCGGGACTACCGTGAACGGCTGGTGCTCTTCCCACCAGGCAGACCACTTTGCTTCCAAAGCCGAGAAGTCATAGCTTGCTTTGTCAGTAAAATCGGGCTCGTTGGCAGAAGTCATCACCGGTCAAGAGTACTCAACTTGATCCACTCCTAGCGCCTCGAGAAACGCTTGAGCCTTAATTCCCACTTCACTGATTTCACTGGCGGGGTCACTCAACGCGGTAATCCCACCTCCCACACCGAGGGAAAACCCTTCTGGTGTGGCCACCACGGCGCGGATGGTCATCGCAAAAGTGGCGCTGTTATCCACTCGCCACACCCCGTAGGTGCCCGCGTAATATCCTCGAGGGCCACCCTCCCACTGGTTGAGCAGCTCTACTGCGCACCTCTTCGGAGCCCCCGTCATAGAACCCGCCGGGAACGCCGAGGTGAGAACATCCAGAGGATCGAGCCTGGGCAATAGTTGACCGGTCACGGTGCTGACAAGTTGGTGGACTCGGGCGTAACTTTCGACCACCAGCAGCTCCGGGACCGCTATCGAGCCCACCTCACACACCCGGGAGAGGTCATTCCGCATCAGATCCACGATCATCAAATTTTCCGCGCGCTCTTTATCGCTAGCGATGAGCTCCTCGGCTAAGAAAGTGTCCTCCTCGAGGGTCGCGCCCCGTGGCCTGGTTCCCTTGATAGGTCGGGTGGTCACCACTCCCGAGGGGGAAATATCCACAAAAGTTTCGGGGGAGGCCGACACGATAGTGAGGTCCCCCATCCGCACATAAGCCTGGTGGTGAGTGGGATTGCTCTTTCTCATCATCCGGTGAAGGGCTAAGGGATCAAGCGCATCTGCACTACTCATCTGGGTGGTCAAACACAGTTGATAGGCATCCCCCCGGGCAATGGCGTCTTGGGCATCAGCAATCATCGCCCGGTACTGCTGGGCGCTCTTGCGCCAGACCACCCTCGGCGTGCCCTCGGGGGTGACGCGAAGATTCTCCTGGTGAGCGCTCAGGGAATCCCGAGAACCAAGCCCTGCCAATGCCGTGAGAACGTTTTCTTTCCACAGGCCCAGCTCACCCTCCCACGCCGCTCCCCACGCTACGAGCGTGAGTTGCCCGGTGGCATGATCTATCGCTACTAGACGCTCCACGACCAGCGCCTGAGGCCTCTCATCCTGAGCCTGGGCAACCTCGACGCCCAACGTTTCTTGGGCGAAGCCATAGGGGACCACGACATGAATACCCAGTGGGTAGGACAGTACTTTCGTGTCACCCGCTATAGCTTCTCCGACCACAGTCTGGTGGGCACTACGAACCTGGCCCTGCCACGATGACGACAGGTCACACGCACGTGCCGTAGCAAGATACGACACCCCACTGCCTCGATCCCCGTGGTCATCAAGCCACAGAGCATTATCGGCATCGCCACACAGCGCCTGAAACACAGAATCCGGCTCAAACATGCCCGGCACGGGATGCTCAAGAAGCCCCTTCGTCATAGCCTTAGCCTATGAGTCACGTCCTGTATCAATTCTCCGGAAACCACCTGGGGGCTATCGAATGGTGCGAACCTCGCAGGGGCGAGACGTTGGTGGCTGACTCGTGGCGAGTGGATGACGGCCAGGTTGTCGCTCTAGAACACCATCTCGATCGCTTTCGCACCAGTGTCGCCGCGACGACTCAGCTGGAGAGCGCCCCCGTAGAGGCCTTCCTTGCAGCGGTGCTCGAGAAAATCCAGGCCGTGGGCTCCTGGTTTCCCCGAATCGAAGCGGTGGCCACACCGGGTGGTCCCACACTGCGCTATCGCCATCGCGTCGCACCGGAGCTCACCAGCGAGGCAATTCTCGCGTCCACCTCACAAGACCCCCGGACCCACCCACTGGTCAAAGGACCCGATCTCGAAGCTCTGCTCAGGCTGCGAAGCAACGTGGCACCCCTTGGTGCCACCGAAGCCGTCATTCTTGATGCTCAGGGAGCGATTGTGGAGGGAGCCTATAGCTCCGTGGTGGTCTGGACATCAGGTTCTGACGCACTCACGATTGTTCCCCGCTCCACCCCGCGCCTTCCCGGCATTACGGAACAGGTTGTGCTCGATATTGCCCGGAGGGAAGGGGTTCGCGTGGAGGAACGCACTCTCTTCCCCCAGGATTTGGACAATGCCACGGTGTGGATTATGAGCGCTTTACACGGCATTCGCCAAGCAACCGCCTGGGTGGATGGCCCCACCCTTTCCCGCTCACAGTCCTTGCGTGATGCGTGGCAAGAAAAATGGCGTGACGAAGGTCAGGGAATCAACCAGCTTCCTCGCTGAGAGGAAAAACCCATGAATCTCCCAATATACTCCGGCTGTAATGAACGAAATCCTTGATGGCATTCTGAGCTTTGTCGAAGGTGTGCCGCCCGTCCTGCGCATCCTCATCACCGGCATCTTTGTGATGCTCGAAACCAGCGCACTGATCGGTCTTATCGTGCCCGGCGACACCGTCGTGCTGGTCTCCAGCACCGGGGTCACCAGCGCCATTCAGTTTCTGTTCACCATCGTCGCGGTGGTAGCCGGAGCACTCGTAGGGGAATCCATTGGCTTTTGGCTAGGGCGGATTTTTGGCCCCAAATTGCGCGCCAGTTGGTTAGGTCGTCAAATCGGGGAAGACAGGTGGGACAAAGCTGACAGGTTTGTTAAACGCCGCGGAGGAATCGCCGTCTTCATCTCACGCTTTTTGCCGGTCTTCCACTCCTTGGTGCCCCTCACCGTGGGAATGTCGATTATGCGCTATCGGACGTTCATGGCGTGGAGTACGCCTGCCTGCATTACGTGGGCATTTCTCTACGTCTCGATAGGTTCCGGAGCTGCCGAAACTTATCGAGACCTTCAAACCAGTGTCGAATCCGCTGGCTGGATTTTTATCGCCATAGTGGTGGCCTCAGTGCTGCTGATTGCGGTCATTAAGCACGTGCTCCACCGCTATGCCCAATCACACGAGGCCACCGAAAGCATCGAGGTTGTTATCCCCGAGCACGAAACCCGCTAGAAGCCGTTGGCCTCTAGCCACCCTGCCGCAATATCCGCAGCAGACATTTCGTCCTTTGTGCTCTGCAGGTTCAAGGCCACTAGGCCCTCAGGGGTGAGAGCTTTGCTGATCGGGTCAATCACGAGCGCTAACTCGCTAGCCCTGTCACTCGAGACGATGGGAACAACGTTCGAGGCCAAGAACAAACCTTGGGGATCGGCCAGGGTAACCAGACCAAACTCCGCAATGCGAGGATCACCGCTATATACGTTGGCCATGGTCACGACACCTTCGAGCAAAGCATCTACGGTGACATCGCCGGTGGCGTCAAACTCCACGCTCACCCCATAGGTTTCCAGCAGACCTGCGGGGCCATAGGGGCGCTCTTCCAACTCGGGGGCACCACCGAGAATCAACCCTTCAACACCCACTAAATCTTCCAAACTAACCAGCGAATTAGCCTCGGCAAATTCAGCGGTCACGTTATAAGAATCCTGGTCGGTAGCAGGCGACATCGCGAGGGCACTGAGGCCTTCAGGAAGAGCCTCTCCCAAAGCTGCATAGACCTCGTCAGCCTCGGTAGCGGAGGCGTCGGGGGAATAGAACTGCAACAGGTTTCCGGTGTATTCCGGGAAGAGGTCCACCGCACCGGATTCCAGCTCAGGCAAATACGCGTCGCGTTGACCAATTTGGAACTTCCGCTCCACTTCGTAGCCAGCTCCTTCGAGCGCCTGTGCATAAATCTCAGCAATGATTTCATTTGAGTAATAGGCCTGTGAACCAACCACTACCGCTTCGGTTTGCGAGGCATCTTCGCTAGTGGCGCATCCTGAGAGAACAAGGCCAGCTGCCAGAGCGAGTCCCGTCATAAGTTTTGTTCGCATGTTCGTATCCGTATCGTGTCGGTAGTGGGTGAAGTGAAGACTCTATTCTTCCCTGAGATTCTGAGAATTCCACCGATGCGAAGGGTGGGCTCAGGACCGCGCTCGAACGTCGCCGAGTCTTCCCACTCGAACACCTCGTGGGGTGGCCAAGCGCGAAGCACCGGCTAACACCGCATCCAAGACAAGAGCGACCACCACAATCACCAACGCTGTGCCAATAGTTTGATCAAAACGCCTGAGCGGTATTCCTTGAATGATGTCGTAACCCAACCCGCCGAGGCCCACATACGCCACCAACGTCGCCGTCGCGACCACCTGCAACACAGCACCCCGAAGCCCTCCCAGCACCAGAGGCAAGGACAACGGGATTTCCACGGACACCAGAACCTGCCACGGGGTCATGCCTTGTGCTTTTGCAGCGTCAATGGTCGACCGGGGTATTTGTTGAACACCCGCATACGCCCCAGCCAATAAGGGGGGAATTCCCAAAATTACGAGCGCGGCAAGGGCCGCACTGTCGCGTCCCGACACCCCTAATAGCAACACCAGCAACAACATCAACCCGAAGGAGGGAAGCGCCCTGGCTGCTCCAGCAATACCCACTAACCACACGCCACCGCGCCCGGTATGACCGATGAAGTAGCCCACGGGAATCGCTATCGCTGCCGCAATTCCCACGGCAACGAAGGTGTAGTAGAGGTGCTCACCAATTCGCTGAGGAATGCCACCCTGACCGACATATTGTTCCGGGGAGAGTAGCCACCACCACGCCTCAAGAAATAGGTTCATGAGCGCGGGCTCACTGTCGAGGCAATCGCCAGGTGAGACCAGGGCAACAGGATTCGACCGACAAGCACTAACACGGCGTCCAACGCCATAGCCACAAGAAAGGTCATGATGACTCCGGTGGCGACTTCGGGAACAATGCGCCGTTGGAAACCATCCGTGAAGAAATAGCCCAGACTGGGCACCCCCACCAAGACCCCGACCGTCACCAAACTGACCGTACTGACCGCCACCACGCGCAGACCTGCCACGAGCACAGGCCCAGCCAAGGGCAATTCCACCGCAAAAAAACGTCCCCACTCGGCATACCCGAGGGCCGTGGCGGCCCTCAGCGCAGCGGGGTCAATACTGGCAAACGCATCAGCTGCGTTGCGGACCATAATGGCCGCGGCATAGAGGCTCAGGGCAACAAGAACATTGGTCTGCGACAACATCGAAATCCCCAGCACAGGCGGTAAGAGCATAAAGAGGGCTAACGAGGGAACCGTATAGAGCAAACCCACCGTGGTCAGCACAATTCCGCGGGACCAGGCGTATCGATGGGCATACCATCCCAGGGGAAGCGAGACGAGAAAACCCATCGCGATGGGAATGACCGATAGTCGCAGATGATCCAGGCTGAGCGAGATAATCAGGGCCACATTGTCCAACACCCACTCCACGACTACAGATCTTTCTCTAGTCGTCCCGCAACTCGATTATTGGCATCCACGACAATGGTCACACCATCGTCCTGGACAAGGCGAAGCGAACGCTTCCCCTTATGGGCGCCGATAAAAGTCTCGACAAAAGGACTCGCAGGATGAGAAATAATCTCTGCAGGAGTTCCCTGTTGGACGATTCCGTGACCGCTTTCTAGCAGCACCACTTGATCCCCCAGGAGAAAAGCCTCCTCAATGTCATGGGTGACAAACAAGACAGTTTTAGCCAACGTGTGTTGCAACTCCAACAATTCCTGTTGTAAATCTGCGCGCACGACGGGGTCCACCGCGCCAAAGGGTTCATCCATCAACAAAATATTGGGATCCACCGCGAGTGCTCGAGCAACCCCCACCCGTTGCTGTTGCCCACCCGAGAGTTGGGCAGGATAGCGCGCTAATAAACCGGGCTCTAGCCCAACGATCGACATCAATTCGTTGACTCGTTCGAGACGCTGCATCTTGGCCACGCCGCGTAATTTTGCCACGGTGGCGATGTTCTCCCCCACCGTTTTATGAGGCAGCAGCCCTCCGCTTTGCATCACGTAGCCAATGGAGCGACGCAGCTCAACCGGATCACGCTCAGCCACATTGGTGTCGTCAATGAAAATGGCACCACTGGTCGGCTCCACCATTCGGTTCACCATGCGCAGCAAAGTGGTCTTCCCACAACCACTCGACCCCACCAAAACAGTGATCGATCCTGTGGGGACAGTCAAGGTGAAATCCTCGATGGCCCGAGCACCACCGGGATAGTGCTTGGTCACTGAGTCAAACCGGATCATGACAGGGTCTCCGTATTCAGCGAGTAAGGGTCACCCTATTCAACTACCCCTGAGGACTCTGCACACACGCACAGGTGTCCCGTGGCTCTCTTTGCTAGGAGCTCACTGCCTTCACAGTCAACTGAGCAACCCGGTGCGCTTCATCGATCAAGGTGGCGTCTCCACGCTCTGAGACCATGAAAGCTCTGCCGAGTAGGGCATCGACGACGTCGATAGCTGTTTCCACAGCCAAGCGACCGGCTGAATCTAAACGGACGTTGGCTCGTTCCTGAAGGTCTTCACGAATGGCCTGAGCAATGTCTGCGTTTCCCCGGCGTCCCGCAGGAATCGGACGAATGTCGAGGACGTCCCCCACTCGCAGCGAGCGGAAACCCTTTTCGGTCCTAAACATCTCCACCAGAGTGTCCACGGCCACGGTCATCGCTGCCGAAAGATCCTTGGGAGTATCCAGCGCCTGGTTGTCTGTGAGCGAGAGGAGAAGTTTGTCCAGGTTACGTGCCGCTACCGCCTGGAGGACAGCAATCCGGTCAGGGAAGTAGCGGTAGACAGTTCCAATAGAGGCTCCTGCGCGTTCGGCCACCATGGCTGTGGTCAATTGTTCGTAACCCAGTTGATGCATGGTTTCGCAGGCGGCATCGAGAAGTGCGTTGACCCGTGCGGTACTTCTGGCTTGGACCGGCTCGACCCTAATGGGAGCAGAAATGGTCATCGTTGCGTGATTGTCTGTCATGTTCATCATGACGCCTACCTCTCGATTCGCGTTAGCGAATCCTCTTCTGTGTGGGAATACCGGCGAGACTGAAGAGCGGACAGAAGTTCACCATTGGCCACTCAGTGTTCGTCGGATATTCAGAGTTTAGCGTTCACGCAATGCTCTGAGGTCTGAGACACTGGTGTTGTGGATAAGTATTTGCCTCCAACTCCCGGTGAATTGGCTGAGCACCCGAACCGTTTCGCCAGGATCGAAGACTGGATTCAATCCGCTCGGGCCGCCTGGTCTCTGCGTCGAGGCCACACTCCACACGTCATTCCGTATACCGGGTATGGCTCAACTACGTGGATGAGAGTCCTCTCCCGCGTCGTTCTGCTCAAGCCACGCACCACGAAAACGGGGCGTCTCAAAAAAATCCGAGGATGGCGTAGTTTCCTGGCTACCCCCTTAGCCGGTGCCCCCGTCACCGTGAGCGTGAATGGCTCGAGCTTTGTCGTCGAAGCAGACCGCGGTGGGGTTATTGACCAGGTGCTCCCGGTCACCTTGAGCCCCGGGTGGCACACCGTGACCCTCCACAGCGGCGATAACCCTGCCGTTACCGCTCAGGTGTGGATTGTGGATCCTGCGGCGGAGATCGGCATCATCTGCGACGTGGATGACACGATCATGGTCACAGCGCTTCCCCGGCCTTTTCTTGCCGCGTGGAACTCTTTCGTTCGGGATGAAAATGCGCGGCGCCCAGTTCCGGGGATGGCGGTCCTGCTGGAGAGACTCACTCGGGAAAACCCTTTGGCGCCGGTCATTTATCTCTCTACCGGCGCGTGGAATGTCGCTCCCACCCTTCATCGTTTTGTCTCCCGCCATCTCTACCCCATGGGAACTTTCCTGCTCACTGATTGGGGCCCCACAGTTGATCGGTGGTTCCGCAGCGGGCGCGAACACAAGAGAGAGAACCTGGCTCGGCTGGCCGAGGAATTTCCCCACATCACCTGGATCCTCATTGGTGATGATGGGCAACACGATGAAGCGCTCTATGGGGAATTTGCCGCCTCACATCCTGATCACGTGAGAGCCGTGGCCATCAGGGAGCTTCTCGCACCGGAGGCTCTTCTCGCGGGTGGGCGACGACACCTTGATCGCACGCAAAACCCCTCAAAAATTCCCTGGGTATCAGCTCCCAACGGCTCGGGTTTGGCAACCCAACTGAGAAAACTGGGAATCATCTCCCAGGATTCTGCGCACCGTTTTTAGCCCACAGCACGCTGGTAGCCTGAGGCCATGAGTGTTCGCATTGAAAAAGTGGATCTGCCAGGCATCGGAACCCGGCACGACGTCATCACCACCGAAGGCAGACGCCTCGGAGTAATTTCTCACCGCAGCGGAGACCGCGAAATCGCGATGTTCGATCAGGCCGACCCTGACTCGTGCAGTGATTCAATCCACCTCAGCGACGACGAAGCTATCGCTCTCTCCGAAGTTCTTGGCACGTCCTTGATGCTGGGCCAGTTTTCTCACCTGGGGGATAAAACCACGGGCCTTTTCACCGAGCAAATTATTCTGCCAGCCAACTCCCCCTTTGCGGGTAAAACTCTCGGTGACACCAAGGCTCGCACGCGCACCAAGTCATCCATTGTGGCAATACTGCGTGGATCCGAAGTGGTGCCCTCACCTGCACCCCAGGACGGCTTAGAAGCCGGTGACATCATTGTGGCCGTGGGCACAAAACAGGGCTTAGAAGCGCTGAGCTCCTTGCTCTGTGACGACAAGCCATAACCCATGCATTCGCTAGCCATCCTGCTAATTGAAGTAGGGGCGCTGTTGGTTCTCTTGGGATTCCTTTCCCGTCTGGCCAAAAAAGTGGGCGTCTCTGCCATCCCCCTGTATTTAGTCTTGGGGCTTGTCGTGGGCGGGTCAGGAATTTTGGTCGAAGGAGAAAGTACTGAATTTCTCGAAATAGGCAGTGAGCTGGGGGTTATCTTGCTCCTGGTGATGTTGGGCTTGGAATACTCCGCCTCGGAACTGGTCACTAACCTCAAAAGTTCCCGGGCCGCCGGAATCGTTGATCTTGTCGCCAATGGCGCACCAGGGTTTGCCTTTGGCATGCTGCTGGGCTGGGGGGTCGTGGCCTCGGTCGCGCTGGCAGGAATCACTTATGTGTCCTCCTCCGGGGTCATCGCGAAAGTCTTGAGAGATTTGGGGCGCCTGGGAAACCGTGAGACGCCGACCATCCTTTCGATTTTGGTGATTGAAGACTTGGTGATGGCGTTTTACCTCCCCGTCTTATCTGTCTTACTTCTGGGGGCAGGGTTAGTTCAGGGGGGAATTACCCTGGGAATTTCACTGCTTGCCGTGGTCGCCATTTTAATTATGGCGTTGCGCTTTGGAGATCACATTTCCAAGCTCTTCAGTGCAGAACATCCCGAATCCCTGCTACTGGGTGTGTTGGGTCTGACCCTGCTCGTGGCGGGTATCGCACAACAGGTGAACGTGTCCTCTGCAGTGGGTGCGTTCCTAGTGGGTATTGCTCTGTCGGGCCAAGTCGCTGCTCGAGCAGAAAAACTTCTGTCACCACTGCGAGATCTATTTGCGGCGGCCTTCTTCCTCTTCTTTGGCCTCTCCACGCATGCGCCCGATATCGTGCCCATGATTCTGCCCGCTCTCGCCTTGGCTCTGGTGAGTATGGGTACCAAAGTCTGGTCGGGATACTTAGCGGCGAAATGGGCTGGCATTGGAGTATTGGGTCGCTGGCGCAGCGGACTGACTCTCACCGCTCGCGGTGAATTCTCCATCGTCATTGCGGGTTTAGCGGTGGGTGCCGGAGCGCAACCCCTGCTCGCTCCCCTGGCCACGGCCTATGTTTTGCTCACCGTAATGATCGGGCCGCTGGTGGCGCGCATTCCCGAAACAACCTGGTTCAAGAACTGGGCGCTCAAGCAGTAGCGGGTGCTTGATATACCCCAGGGGGTATATGGTATGGTGCTCTGTGGAACTACCCCCTCTGAAAGGTCACGCCGTGAAAAAAATCCTCACTACACTTCTTGTCATCTTGGGAATAACGGCGGGAGTTGCGGGATGCGCACCTGGCGAACCCACAGACCTTGCGGAGGGCACTGTGATTATTGACGTACG
>Ga0209251_1000659_pt1 | contig 30213 bp, 25 predicted proteins | sample SaaInlV_100m_DNA_6_FD_184665 | JGI IMG/M metagenome (GOLD analysis project Ga0209251, IMG submission 184665) | Marine microbial communities from expanding oxygen minimum zones in the Saanich Inlet - Saanich Inlet SI073_LV_10m_DNA (SPAdes) (version 2) | ecosystem: Environmental > Aquatic > Marine... | reverse complement strand
ATGCCCGTCACCTGCCGATTGGATACCGCGGAAGAGCTTTCGATTTACGAGGCTGGTGGTGTGCTCCAACGCTTTGCAGAAGATTTTCTGCAAGCCACTCGAGCCAGTACTGCCGTTTAATTGGCTTCAATTTAAGAGAGACCTGCTGATGAGCCCAACCCAACAACTTAAGATCCCGGCCAGCTACATCCGCGGCGGCACCAGCAAAGGGGTTTTCTTTAGTCTCACGGATTTGCCCGATGCGGCGAGGGCGCCTGGCCCCTACCGAGATGCCTTGCTGCTGCGCGTGATTGGTAGTCCGGATCCCTATGGTAAGCAGACCGACGGCATGGGGGGCGCAACCTCAAGCACCAGCAAAACGGTGATCGTCTCAAAAAGCGCTGAACCGGACCACGATGTCGACTACCTTTTCGGCCAAGTATCGATCGATCAGGCTTTTGTCGATTGGAGCGGCAACTGCGGCAATCTGTCGGCCGCCGTTGGCGGCTTCGCCATTACCCAAGGCCTAGTCGATTCCGAAAAAGTGCCCGAAAATGGCATTGCGATGATTAGGATTTTTCAAGCCAATATTGGCAAAACCATCATCGCCCACGTGCCTATCGTCAATGGCCAAGTGGTTGAGTTGGGAGACTTCGAGCTCGACGGGGTCACCTTCGCCGCAGCAGAGGTTCAACTCGATTTTATGGATCCCGCTGATGATGGCGAAGGCGCCATGTTTCCAACCGGGGCCTTGGTAGACGCGTTAGACGTGCCGGGCATTGGTACGTTTCAAGCAACGATGATCAATGCAGGGATCCCGACCATCTTCTTGAACGCAAGTGACCTGGGGTTTACCGGCTGCGAGTTACAAGACGACATTAATAACGACGAGGCGCTACTCACGAAATTTGAAACGATTCGAGCTTATGGCGCCATTAAAATGGGGCTGATTAGCGCGCCGTCAGAGGCCGCGGCGCGACAGCACACGCCTAAAATCGCAATTGTAGCGCCAGCCACCGCTTATACGGCCTCCAGTGGCAAAGTCATTGAGGCCACCGAAATCGATTTAGTCGTCCGCGCACTCTCGATGGGAAAACTGCACCACGCCATGATGGGTACTGCGGCGGTCGCGATCGGCTCGGCTGCCGCAATACCGGGCACCTTGGTCAACCTCGCAGCCGGTGGCGGCGAGCGCGCATCGGTCCGCTTTGGACACCCCTCAGGGACATTACGCGTGGGCGCGGAAGCGATCGCCGAAAGTGGCGAATGGACCATCCGGAAGGCCGGTATGAGCCGAAGTGCGCGCACGCTGATGGAAGGTTGGGTTCGGGTGCCAGCACCCAACTTAACGTGATCCCCTGAGCATCCTGGGCCGTGCAACACGGCAATCTATGCTCATTAGATCTACCCAGTCATCGGCCTCGGTGCCTGTGCGCGGCGATGACCTTATTCTGCGCGGCTTAAGGGCCAAGACCCCGCCGATAAGAACAGCGATTAAGCGCCTTGAATCCGCGCCAACAAACGCGCAACGATCATTTCACCATGGGTATTTTGCAGAAAATGCCCCGCATCCTGAATCGGGTCAAAAGATGCTTTCATCCGGGTGGCCCACGCGCGACCCCAGCTTTCCGTAAAGACCTCGTCCTTACACCCCCAAATAAAATGCGCGGGCAAGGGCCCATCGAGCAAGGTGCGATAATGAAGGGCTTGCGCGGCAGCATTACCATTGTCAAAACTGTCGAGCGGGATCGATCTCGGGAAACGACGATAGCCATTAAAAGCCTCATCTGGCAGACCCCGGTAAGGCGCGGAGAAACCTTGATAGACCCGCTCGGCTGCTCCTGACAAAGCGGGTGGTTCACCACTCGATAGCGCTGGGAAAATCACATTCGGGCCTGCAAGTCCCGCGCTCAGTACCAAGAGCAAACCCACATCCGGGCACTGCAAATCAAACCGCCCGCCGGGATGCCAAGCCTTGTTCCAATTACGAATGCCATCCGAATACGCATACCCTTCATGATGCAACCAAGTATTCATGATACAAAGTCGTTCGAACCGCGCTGGCATCATGGCCGCCTGTGCAAGGCCAATCGGCCCACCCCAATCCTGGCAAACCAAGGTCACGTGCTGCAAATCCAGCGCCCGAATGAGGCTGCTCAAAACTTCGGTATGCCGAGCAATCGTGTACCAATGGATATCCGTCGGTTTATCGGACTTTCCAAAGCCGAGATGATCCGGCGCAATGCAGCGATAACCCGCGGCGACCAGCGGCGGAATCATGTCTCGGTAGAGGTAACTCCAGGTCGGCATTCCATGCATGAGCAACATAACGGGCCCGTCCCGTGGCCCTTCATCCAAGTAGTGCAGCCTTAAATCTTGCCATTGATGATAGTTGGGCAGATATTGAAAATCCGCCAAGTCTTCAAAGTTAGACTCTGGCGTTCTAATAAAATCAGTCATCTTTGCTAAGCCTCGTCCTTGTGGTCATAGAGCCTAAAACAACAGACCCAGTTCAAGATCGATTTAAAACATCAAGACGATGCCATGAGCTTACGATCCAGTTCTGCGTGGAAATGCTGAATGCGCACCTCGTCTTCATTTAAAAAAACGGTATTAAACCCCTTAGACTGCATGCCTTGCTGAACCTGCCCCAACAACTCGACATCTTGGTCAATGGTATCGGTCATGGTTTTTTCACCCAGGATTACGGCAAGGTATCCAAAAACATCCCGCACCGGCCGGTCGCTAGGCTGATCAAAGGCCCCCTCTCGGCTTGCCGGACCGAGCACGGCTTTATGGCCAGCGCTGGCAGACGCCTGTGGAAACCGAACCAAACTTATTTTATCAAACTCGCACTGATTGGGATCGGTCGCGTGGGGCCTGGGTCTTAAAATCCAGCAATGCTCCGGTGTAAAAGACAACACCGTATTGGGAAATAAATTGTACTGCCAGACATCCGACAACTGATCCGACGTAAACCGCTCGTAGGGCATTCCCCGCTCAGCTCCGATCAAGCGTTTTTGGGCTTGAATCGCACCACGCACATCGAGCACACGACCGTTGAAATCTTTGGGATCCAAATCAAGGCTTGTAAGCTGCTGCGATTGGATATCCGTTGGCACCTCTGGCACACCAAATTTCTGATTCACCGTGCCACCCGGCACCTCAACCCCAGTATGTCCGCCTTCAAACAAACGCACGAGATCATTATGGCAATCCACCATCCGTTTGTGCTGCGGATGCAGGTAATCAACGTGATACAACTCCGAAAAATTATCAACCACCGCTTTCCAGTTACAGTCGAGATGAACGGTCTGATCTTCGACCAGCGTCATGCCCCCAAAATCGTACGGCTCGAGAATCGACGCAACCGGGCCCAGAAAGGTCAACAACGGCTCAGGCTGCTCGCCCAGATGCACGAAGACAAAGCCGTTCCAGACGTCGAGCGCCACAGGCTTTAAGTTTCGATCCGCGCAGCGCGGGTCTTCGGCAAACTTATCAACCAAGGGGACCCCCTTGAGCGTGCCATCTAAATCATAGGTCCAAGCATGATAGGGACATCGAAAGTGTGCAGCATTCCCGTGTTCGTCGCCGACCAACAAATTGCCTCGATGTTGGCAGACATTATAAAAGCCGTGAAGCTGACCTTGCTGATCTCGACTGATTAAGATTTGTTCGGAGCCAATTTCGAATACGAAGAAATCCCCTGGCTTTTGAACGTCACGAATGAGACCGGCCATCAGCCAACTGTTGGACCAAATGGCTCGGGATTCAGCCGCCATCGTATCTGCACTGAGATAACGCGCCTTGTTGAAAGATTGGTGGCTTCTTACGCCGTCGGTCTCGATAATCGTGAGTGTCATGTCAATGTCCATTGGGATCTCAGTACAGAATAAGCGCAGGCGCCCAACTGAAACAAGCCTTACAAACCATTGAGGTCAAACCATCCGCCAAGATCCTAAACCCGCGAATATCGACGCCGAGCGCGTCGCCCTACCCCTAACAACTGCACTGAACTCACTCGCAGGCTCTGGTATGCTGAGAAACAGCTTTAAACCTAAAACCCGCTCAACCCTTATCGATGACGACGATCAACATGCTTAAAACTGCGACCAACACCTTAGTGCCTACCCTTGACTTAGCGAATGCCGAGGCGACTGGCGAGGGCCTGGCGGCCTTAGATGAAGCGTGCCGAAATCACGGCTTTTTCTTACTGCAAAATCATGGCTTGGACCGCGAGATCGAGGCTATGTGGCAGGCTTCGGAAGATTTTTTTAAACAACCCCAAGCGAGCAAACGGGCCATTAAGCGGACCGAATCCAGTCCTTTGGGATACTTCGACCAAGAAATGACCAAACGTCAACGCGACCTCAAAGAAGTCTTTGATTTTATGCGGCCAACCGCCACAGGCAGAAATTTGAATCAGTGGCCAGATGACGAGGCGTTCAAACAAACGCTGTCTGATTTTTTCGAGGCCGCCTCAAGAGTTGCTCATCGAACCTTGACGCTGGTTTACCAAGCGCTGGCAGCCGATCCGGGCGACGCATTGCCCATGGGCGACCCCGCAACCAGCACGGTCCGACTTAATTTTTATCCCACCGAGGACCCCTTACCCGCCAACGAACGCGCGCAAGCCGGCGTCCTGGGCAATATGGCGCTGCACCATCATACCGATCCAGGCATTCTGACCTTGCTGCTGCAAGACTTAACAGGCGGGTTACAAACCCTGACTCAGGATCAGCACTGGATCGATGTACCACCTCAAGCCGGCACTATTGTTGTAAACCTTGGGGATGCCATGCAGGTTTGGAGCAACGATGCCTACCGTGCGGCGATTCATCGAGTGACGCCGCGCAATCGTTCTGCCCGGTATAGCACCCCCTATTTTTACAACCCGAAATCAGATGCTGTCCTGGCACCCATTACCCACTTAACCCAAGACCCGCCCCATTTTCGGCCCTTTACTTGGCGCGAATACATTAAGGGCCGTGTCGATGATAACTTTACCGATTTAGGCGTGGATGACATCCAGATCGATCGATTTAGAATTGCTGTCTGAAAGCCAAGCCTTTACGTTTGAGCATATCAATTTTGAAACGAGATTCATTTAGCGTCATGAGCCTAAGCCGCATCTTACCCAGACCGTTTCGCTCTGATGACCTTTGACCCAATCGAGCGGCTTTACCATCATGACAACGTTAGCCGCACAAGGTAAAACGCCTTCTTAGGAGCCCGAACCAATGAAAGACACGGCGGAAACCAGAGCACTTTACAATACGACGGCGATCGACATCGCAGACAAGCTCAACGCCGTTCGCAAAGCCGTTCACGGCGAACAAAAAAAGCGCCCGCCCTTGATGGACGCACTCTTTCCAGCCTTTAATCGGGTTCCGGTTGGGGTGGCGCGAGAATACGAAACCATGGGGCATCGAGCGGTTTCTGCGGCATTGGACGCGCTTGCGGAACAACACGCCGTACAGTTTGAGCATCTCGCAACAACCCTCGGCACAGTGATCCATGGGATTGACTTAAAGCAGCCACTCAGCCCAGAAATCATTGCCCTGATCCGGCAAACGCTGCTAGAACGGAAAGTGATTTTCTTTCGAGGCCAGGATCTGTCCGAAGACCAGCAGGTTGCGTTTGGCCGGTGTTTCGGTGAGCTCGATGCCTTCCCTTTCGGAAAACCAGGCAAGAACCCCTACATTCTTGAAATTTTACACAACGCCTACAGCCCCGGCACGGAGAACAGCTGGCACACCGATGTGACCTGGATGGAATGCCCATCCCTCGGCTCAATTGCCCAATGCACCCAGGCTCCACCCTATGGCGGCGATACCCTGTTTGCGGACAGTCACGCTGCCTATCTGGGGTTGCCGACCCATCTTCAGGAGCAAATCCAAGACCTATCCGGCATGAATGACTATCGGGTCTTTTTAAATCGTGGCGGCGTTGCCATGCCAGAAGATTTGATCACAGAAATTAAAGCGAGGATTCCCTTTGGGGTTGCGCACCCCTTAGTTCGAACCCACCCAGAAACCCAGAAACCCAGCCTTTACCTGCATGGCGGATTCCTTCGTCAGGACGCACTCTTTAACCACAAAACCGGCACCCCGTTGGCCGCCGAAGACAGCCTAGCGCTGGTCGCTGAACTTCTTAAACAGCACAGCCGCCCTGAATATCAATGCCGGTTTCAATGGACCCAGGGCGCAATTGCCTTCTGGGACAACCGCGCGGTGCAGCACTATGCCACGAGCGATTATTATCCCCATGAACGACGACTTCGTCGGGTGACGGTTAGCGGCTGTAAACCTTATTAATCGTGCACCAGGCTTGGGCCTTCAGCCGGCTTAACCCGCGATCGTAATTCGATGCAGCAGACGGTCAAAGCCCTCGTAGCCCCCAGTTGCCGCGTGTAACACGCAGCGGTTGTCCCAAAGGGTCAGCATACCGGCGGACCATTGATGCCGATAAACAAACGCAGCTTGGGTCTGGTGCGCAAAGAGCTGCATGAGCAGCGCGCGGGCCTCGGCCTCTGCAAGACCCTCAATCCCGATGGTGTAACCTGGATTCACAAACAGCGCCATCCGGCCACTTTCGGGGTGCGCCTTGACCATCGGATGAACTTGGGTCTTCAGGGCCTCATCAGAGTACCGAATCGCCATTGAGCGACCGACATCCTGCTCCCCGTAGAGCCCATCTCGTGCATAGCCATTGCGAGCAGAATGAATGCCATTGCGACCAGAGATCAAGGCTTTTAGATCCTCAGGCAGGGCATCCCACGCCGCGTATTGATCCGCAAAGAGGGTGTCCCCGCCCTGGGGCGGAATCACTTGGCCATGGAGCAACGTCGCGGTCGGCGGTTTGGCTAAAAAGCTCCAATCTGAATGCCAGCTCTCCGCGAACAAGGGCGTTGTTTCAAGCGCGTCTCGGCGAACTTCAGCAATGTGAGGATGACCCGCAATACTGTCAAAAAAGGGATCATCGCCAAACTCACCGAAGGCCTCGGCGAATCGTTCTAAGTCCTCCAATGCCAGGAACTGATCCGGAAATCCGAGCACCTGATGTTGCACCCAAACCGCCCGCAACTCACTGATCAAGTCATCGCTTAGCGATTGCTTCAAGTCAATATCGGTGACAAGGGCCCCACAGCCGGAGGGTGATTGCGGCGTAATGATCATGACAAACCCTTCGTTGATTTTTTTAAAGGTCACCCAAAAATGGGCCAAAAGCAAGCAGGCCACCAAGGCCGCCCTTTGGTTTCGACTATCCGACCAACAAGACTTTGTCTCAAGCCGCGCCCGGGCCGCCCCATTTTTTTAAACCGCGTCATGCCGCAAGGCATCCATTTCAGGGCGGCCTACATTTGCGCAAAATCCAGCTTAACCTGGCTAGTAGTCGGTCTTGATCTTTGAATTAAACGGCAGTGAAAACTGGTAGGCCAAATTGTCAGCAAGCGAGGCATCAACAGTATCGAGACCATAGCGCACAAACCTCGGATCCTGAACCGTGTAGGTCCCAAACAAACGGTCCCAGCACGATAAAATATTACCGTAATTGGTGTTTGTCCACGGGCGCGCGTCATGATGATGGAATTTATGCATGTTGGGCGTCACGAAGAGCAAACCGAGCATTCGATCAAGCCTAGGCGGCAAGGCAATGTTGGCATGAGTAAAGTAAGCGAAGAACGGCGTGATGATTCGATACAGCACATACCAATGCGGCGCTATACCAAACACCATGATCACGCAAAAAATCAAACTTTCTCGGACCAACATATCACCCGGGTGATGCCGGGTGCCCGTACTCGCATCGACCTGGGTATCACTATGGTGCACCAAATGAAGCTTCCAAAGCCACTTATTATGGTGCAAGCAAACGTGAATAAAATATTGACCAAAAAAATCCAACACAATCAGCGACAGCAGCATCTCAACCCACACGGGTAAGGTGACCAGGTTCAGCAGGCCATACCCGTAGTCCTCTATCCGAATGACTTCGAAAGCGAGGTAAGCCAAAGCGATTGTCACGACGCCGGTGGTCAGGACAAAAACCAGGTTCCGGGTCACATGCTTATATTTTTGACCCTTAAACTCAAACAACGGTATGACGGCTTCGAGCACAATTGCGAACGCCAAACACAGGCAAACAAAGCCGATCCGATCTGCACTGGTCACCGTGTTGAGAAAGCTAATGAAGGATTCCATCGCTGAAGTTTAATCAATATCGCCGGTCGGACAAAGGTCTTGAGATCGAATCAATTAATGCCAGCGTCAATGAGTTGCGCTAAACTTTTACAATGACCCGCTCGAAAATCAAAGACGCGCCAAAGATGAGTCGCCGAGAGGCAACCCAAACCGCGATCATGCGCAGTGTTGAATGCCTCGCCGCCGAGAACGGACTCGAAAACATTTCAATTCGGGACATCCTGGCGCGCGCCGGACAGAAAAACGAATCGGCACTGCAATACCATTTTAAGAATTTGTCGGGTCTGCTCGCTGCTATCAGACGCGCCCGCGCGCAAGAGGTCGCGGCGCGCCGCCAGCAGTATCTTGAAATCATGTTAGCGAAATCACCCGAGCTTGATCTTCGACAAATTTGCAGTGTAATGGTCATGCCCCCATTTGATCTTGCTAAAACAACACCTGGGTTCAAGACCTATATACAAGCTTTTGGACACGAGTTAATGGCTGCCGATCGCGAACGCGTTGAAGCCCATACCCGGGCGCTTGGAGACAGTGCGTTCGAAACGGGGGTTTTGTTGCAAAAAGCCTTGCCCCACTTAGACCGCGTCACCTACCACACGCGGGTGGAACATGCCTTTCGGTTTGTCTCCGCTGCAATGAATCAACATGCCCAGCAGCCTCGCGCTTTCAAAGGCAAGTCTGCCGATGTTTTTGTTCAAAATTTGATTGATGCCTTGGAAGGGCTTTTAAAGGCGCCCGTGTCAGCAGAAACCCGCGCCGCCGCTGAAAAGTAACGGCTTGGCAGGCCTTTCGAAGGCCCAAAAAGCTTGGCGACCCTCAACCCGAGATTGGCAAAGCAACGCGTTCAGCCATCGCGTTACCCAAGCACCTATCGCTTTCGGCATGCAGCTAACGCTTCCAGCAGGACCCAGCACTTGCTTTTTTGGTAACCTCAACGATTGAGATCTTAATAACAGGGCACCCACGGCGTTGCCCAAAACCCTTTTTTGGTAATGCGTTCACGATTAACGGTTCGCTCAACCCGCTGGCGCCGGACCCAGGTTGCCAAACCGCGTCACCCCACTAGCTTAACTCCAACCCCTGCAGATCACCTTTGGAACGCCATTTCTTCATGAGCTCAAAAAACTCAATTGGACCGCCCCCATAGGTATTGTTCTGAGGCTTCACATTCACGTGACCCTCGTTATTGTAATAACCTGGCGTGCATTGTGATTGAAACTCTGCTGTTAACCGCGCCTTTTCAATGATCGTCTCAACCCATTGTTGCTCAGCCGCCGCACTGGCCTCGATCCGCTCGCAACCCTGCGCCTTGGCCTGGCTTAGGATGTGCGCTAAGTGGATGCTGTTTTCATCGAGAGAGTAAGTGTAGGTCGCCGTAAAGGCAGACTGGGCGGGACCAAAGAAAAATGCATTCGGAAAGCCCCGGGTGTGCATGCCATGAAACGTCGACAATCCTTTCGACCACTTCTCAGAGATCGTCACACCGTCACGTCCCGTGATTTGATAACCCGCTCGGCGCGAATAGTCGGTGCCCACTTCAAACCCCGTGGCAAAGATAATGCAATCCACCTCATAGCTTACGCCGTCGAAGACAATCCCTGTCTCGGTAATTTGATCCAGGCCACGACCATCGGTGTTCACCAACGTCACATTCGGACGGTTGAAGGTCGGCAAGTATTCATCATGAAAACAGGGCCGCTTACAAAACTGACGATAATAGGGCTTTAAAGCCTCCGCCGTTTCTGGATCCTCGACCACTGAGTCCGCTCTCGCGCGGACTTTTTCCATTTTCTGAAAATCCGCAAGCTCAAGCGCTCGAGTCAGATCCATATAGACTGCCGCTTTGTGCGTTAAGTAATCTTTCAGCCCAAGTTCATAGCGCTTTTTGTCCGCAAGGCCGGTAATAGCCCAACCCAAGAGCCTTAACTTTGAGGGCGCCTTATCCCTTATCGACCCAAACAACAATCGAAAGGCCTCGGTCCAGCCATCGGCGACTAAATCTTCTTTGACCACGGCACCAGTCATAATCGATTCGAAATTCCTGCGGCGATCATCCTGCCAGCCCGGTTTTTGAGCCGTCATCCAAACCGGATCCGTTGGTTGATTGTTGCGAACATCGATCGAGGAAGGCGTGCGCTGAAAGACATACAGGGCCTCTGCCGCCGCCCCTAAGTGCGGCACGCACTGCACCGCGGTCGCGCCCGTGCCAATCACGGCAACTCGCTTATCGGCAAGATTCGCCAGATTACCCAGGGCATTGCCGCCCGTGTAATCGTAGTCCCAGCGACTAGTATGAAAAGTATGGCCTTTGAAATCGTTAATGCCTTTGATCGCCGGCAGCTTCGGGCGATTGAGCGGCCCATTGGAATGCACCACAAACCGAGCTTTGAGCGCGTCGTGCCGATGGGTTGAAACGATCCAACGCCCCGACGTTTCATCCCAATCCGTCGCACGGACTTCCGTCTGCAGCAGCGCGTTGTCATACAGATCATAGTGCGTCGCGATTTCGCGGCAGTATTCCAGCGTTTCAGGCGCATTGGTGTATTTTTGCTTGGGCACAAACTGGGTCTTTTCCAGCAATGGGAAATACACATACGACTCAATATCACACGACGCCCCAGGATACCGATTCCAGTACCAGGTGCCGCCAAAATCACCGCCCTTTTCAATAATTCGAAAATCATGGATGCCCGCTTCTCGCAACCGCGCCGCAGCCAGTAGCCCACCGAAGCCGCCGCCAATGATCACAACCTCAACCTCATCCACCAAGGGATCTCGTTGCAGAGTTTCGTCAATGTAGGGGTCTTCAACAAAGTAAGCGAACTCACCAACCACTTCTTGGTATTGATCGTTGCCATCAACGCGCACACGTTTATCGCGTTCCTCACGATATTTCAGCGCCAGCGCGTCTGGGTCAAAGCTCAGGGTTTCTGTTTGAATCGACATCGATCTCTCCGTTTGGATCTACAAGGACCTTTTTAGATCCTTGACCATACAAAACTGTTGGGCTTTGAACAATCGTCTTAGTACAACCTCTAGCGCCAAAAGGCCCCGCGATCAAACGATCAACCTTTGCAGCTCAGTCCCTGAACGCGCCCGAGACCGAGCGAGCCCTAGTTGCTGTTGCGATGTATGCCTTCAAAGGCTTGGTAAACCGACAAGTAAGGATCCTGTTCAAGCGCGCTGAGATGTGACTTGATCGTCTGAGTGTCTCCTCGGGAGAAAGGGCCGGTAATGGTCAGGGCTGGATCGATCAACACCGCCTCGGCAGATTGCCGCAGAAGGGGCACCGCAATCGTTGGATCCAACCCGCAGGCTTCAAAGCCGGTTTGAATTTTCTGCCAAAGCATTTGCGTACCACTGCACGCCAAGACGCATAAGGCATGATAGTAGGGTTTGTCGGATTTTTTGATGCGCGCAACCGGGTTAGGAAACCCTGGGAACAGCTCGAGTATGGTCGCCGCCTCCGCCTCAACAACAAACGGGATCCGGTCATAGTCAGCGGGCGTCATCAAGACATCACCAAAGGTTTGAAGCAGATGAACCCCAATTGCATACTCACTCACCCGCGCGCCGGAGCAATGCACCAACGCTGCCGCCTGTAAATCTGGATGCATCACAATAAAATCATCAATGGCATCATCACTAATCGCGAGCAGAATAACATCCGCCGATGCGAGATACGCCTCAACAGATGCGCTGCGCCCTGCCACCGCTCTAGACCAATTCAGGACCCGCAGCCCTTTGCTGCGAAACCAGTGCACAAGATGTCTTGCTAATCGGCCATTGCCGATCACGCCATATTGCAGTTCGTTATTCATCCCGTTCGTCCCTTGAATGATTATTTCAGCCTGACACCGCTTGTCTTGCGCCGCATCAAAACAAGGTCCTCCACAACCCCATTTAAACGGCCGCGCACAGCCACCCCATTGTAGATTGCCGTCAAGCGATGATGCCAGCACGCTCATGGAAACAATCTGTCATCGCAAAAATTGATGGTAAGATTTTGCTGATTCTAAGGAGAATGCAAACATGCGACGATTCATCAGAAGCAGCCATAAGTACGTCAGCTTGGCGGTTTCGATTCAACTCTTGCTTTGGACCCTCTCTGGGCTCTTTTTTGCTTTCAATAAAATTCAAGATGTTCGCGGTGAGCATGTGATGACGCGGGGTGTTTTTGAGGCCAACGTCGGTGATTTTGATGTCGAGGTCGCCGACGCGAAAAGCATTCGCATTGTGTCCAGACTCAACATGCCGATCCTCATCCTCCAAGCGGCCAATGGGACGCAATACCTCGATCAAACTGGCGCGCCCCTCGCACAAATGTCCAGCGATGAGGCCAAGGCCGTGATTACCTCGCAAACCCGGTTACAAGCCTTGCGCGTAGAGACCGTGACAGCGGTCGAGCCCGGTGATGAATTCAGAGGTCGTCCACTCCCGCTCTATCGTGTGATCAGCGAAGATCTCGATGGGACCCCCTTTAACGTTTACGTCAACCCATTTTCAGGGGAGATTACCGCCGTTCGATCTACGCGCTGGCGAATCTGGGATCTTATGTGGGGCCTACACATCATGGACTGGCAGGAACGTGACAATATCGACAACCTTCCGATGAAGCTGTTCTCCATCCTGGCCCTTATCAGTGCGATTTCAGGCATCTGGTTGTTTTTCGCCACTTGGAAGACCCGCCAGCGGGTTTGAACGGTTGCCACAACAACCGATTTTTGATCTGATCCGAGGCGCAGCAGGCGAGCGCACAACTGCAGGCAAAAAACCGCGCGAAGGACCAAAGGGCCGCGCCCAATCCCGGCGAGCTTTAAAATCACGGCAGTCAACCCGCTCTAAGCCAACCCCACGGTTTAACCTACTTGGGCCAGCAGCAGCCGGTGGGGCCCCTTTTCCGGTGGAGCCCCTTTTCCGGTGGAGCCCCTTTTCCGGTGGGGCCCCTTCAACGAAGGCGATTTTTTATTTCGACAACGCCAAGGCCTTTCCTTTCCAAAGATAAAAAACGACCGGCAATACGAACAAGGACAACAGCAGTGCGCTCAACATGCCGCCCACCATCGGCGCCGCCAAGCGTTGCATCACTTCAGAACCCGTGCCCGTACTCCAGAGAATCGGTAACAACCCCGCAATCGTGGCGCAGGTCGTCATCACGACGGGTCGAAGCCGTCGTACCGCGCCAGTCAGTACGACCTGCTTGAGGTCCGCGCGCGACAGCGAGACTTGATCTGATGCCTTCGACGCCAACCCGCGCGCGAGCGCCTGATTTAAGTAAACCAGCATAATCACACCCAGTTCGGCGGCAACGCCCGCAAGCGCAATCATGCCCACCCCCACCGCGACCGAAAAATCAAATCCGAGCCAAAAAATGAGCCAGAGACTGCCAACCAAGGACAGCGGCAGAGTTGCCATCAAGATCAAGACCGCCATCACACTTCGAAAATTGAGATAGATCAAGATCGCAATCAACAGCAACGTGACAGGTACCATGACCTGAAGCTGCGCTTTGGATCGTTCTAGGGACTCATATTGACCCGACCAACTCACCGCATACCCAGGCGGCAGCACCAAGGCCTCATCAAGAAGCGCTTGTGCCCTGGCAACATACGCGCCCAGGTCAACACCATCAGCTTCCACATAAGTCCATCCGCTGATTCGGCCGTTTTCACTTTTGATGCCCGCCGGGCCATCGGTTATTCGAATATTCGCCACATCAGACAGCACAATTTGATTGCCATTGCCTAAGATCAAGGGCAGTGCGCGCAAATGCTCCGGAGAATCCCGATAGCTTTGCGGGTAGCGCAGACTGATTGGATACCGCGCCTGCCCCTCAACCGTTTCGGCCACAACCGCGCCTCCGACCGCGCTGGCAACGATTGCATGGATATCCGCAATGTTCAGGCCGTAACGCGCCGCCTTGACCCGGTCAATATCGATCATCAGATACCGTCCGCTCAACACCCGCTCAGCATAAACCGACGTTGTCCCAGCAAGCCCTGCGAGCAAAGACTCTAGTTCTGCGCCCAAGCTTTGAATAACGGATAATTCCGGACCTGAAATTTTGATCCCAATGGGCGTTTTAACGCCGGTGCTCAACATGTCGATCCGAGTTTTGATCGGCATCACCCAGGCATTCGAGACGCCCGGAAATTGAACCCGTTCATCCAGTTCTTTTTTGAGCGCCGTAAGTGTCAAGCCTTCACGCCACTGATCTTTCGGTTTGAGCCGAATAAAACTTTCGATCATCGTAAGCGGCGCCGGATCGGTTGCAGTTTCAGCGCGCCCGGCCTTGCCATAGACCGAGACCACTTCCGGGACTTCTCGAATCAACTTATGGGACTGCTGCAATAACGCACGTGCCTTGCCGATTGAAATACCCGGGAAGGTGGTTGGCATATACATTAAATCGCCCTCATCAAGGGGCGGCATAAATTCACTTCCAATGTGTTGCAGCGGCACCAAAATGCTGCCCAGTAAGAGAACTGCCCCGAGCAGAACTGGAATGGGAAACCTCAATGCCGTTTTTAGCAACGGCGTATACCCTGCCGCCATCCAGCGATTAATCGGGTTATCCTGCTCACGCCGAATGCGACCTCGAACAAAATAGCCCATCAGCACCGGCACCAACGTCACAGTCAAAGCGGCCGCTGCCGCCATTGCATAGGTCTTGGTGTACGCCAACGGGCCAAATAACTTCCCCTCCTCGGCCCCCAGGGTAAACACCGGAACAAAACTCACCGTGATAATGAGCAGACTGAAGAACAAAGCGGGGCCGACTTCACTGGCGGCCTTGGTGACAATCGACCAATGATCTTCCGTAGAAGGGACTTGGTCTTCCAAGTGCTTGTTCAAATTTTCAATCATCACGATCGCGCCATCAATCATCGCCCCCACAGCGATCGCAATGCCGCCGAGGGACATAATGTTGGCATTCAACCCTTGGGCTTTCATGATCAACAGCGCGATGACAATGCCAAGTGGCAAACTAATGACCGCGACTAAGGACGATCGCAAATGGAACAAAAAGGCCAAACACACGAGCGCAACGATGATCAGTTCTTCAACCAAGGTCTCGGACAAGTTGGCGATGGCGCGGTCAATCAAATCGGAGCGATCGTAGACCGTCACCACCTCAACGCCCTCTGGTAAACCTTGTTTCAGAGCCGCCAGTCGGGTTTTAACGCCTGCAATGGTGGCTTGGGCGTTCTCCCCCGCACGCATCACCACAATGCCGCCCACCGCTTCGCCCTCGCCATTCCAATCGGTCACTGCACGACGTGCTCCGGGTCCCAATCGTACGCTTGCGACATCCTTCAAACGCTGCGGCGTGCCTTGATCATTGACCCCAAGGGCAATATTCTCCAGATCCTCAATCCTTTCGATATAACCCGTGACCCGCACCATGTACTCTGCTTCAGCCATCTCAATAACCGAGGCCCCGATCTCCTGGTTAGAGCGTTTGATCGCGGTTTCAATATGCGACAGCGGCATCCCGTAGGCTCGCAGCTTTTCAGGCGAAACCACGACCTGATACTGCTTTACCATGCCCCCAACCGTGGCCACTTCTGACACACCGGGTAGGCCCTGCAACTCAAACTTTAAAAACCAATCTTGCAGATCTCGAAGTTCGCTTAAATTGTGTTGCCCGGTGCGATCAATCAGCGCATACAGGTAGACCCAGCCAACGCCTGTCGCGTCCGGGCCGAGCTGCGGCGTCGCCCCAGTTGGCAAGCGGGCGGCTGCCTGACTGAGCGACTCCTGTACTCGGCTTCTTGCCCAATACAGATCGGTTTCTTCGTCAAACAAGACATAAACGTAAGAGTCGCCAAAGAAGGAATATCCGCGCACCACGGTGGCGCCCGGCACGGACATCAACGCGGTGGTTAAAGGATAAGTGATCTGATCCTGGACCACTTCCGGCGCCTGCCCCGGATAGGCCGTCTTTACAATCACTTGTACATCAGACAGATCCGGGATGGCATCAATCGGCAGATCTTTCAGGGTCACGAGGCCAAGCACGGCAACCAACAAAGCGCCCAGCACCACCAACCCACGGTTAAAAATTGACCAGCGAATAATCGCGACAATCATGAGCGCAAGCCCGTTCGCGCGCGTGCAACCGATGTTTGACCCATAAGGCCCACGTCAGCCAGAGACGATTTAACGGTCGAGCCCGCGGACGCTGTCGGCGAAGAATGGGCGCTGTGATCCTGTTTGCTTGCATCTTGGGATGTATCAGTATGCCCACCGGGCGCCTTTAACCCATCATGGTCCGGGTGCGCAGGCTCCGCCTGTTTTTCGCGTGGATGGTGATGCGACTCAGGCGACTGCGGTGCAGTCGGTGCATCCTGTGTACCCTGCCCCTGATGTGGGGCATGACCGGCATGACCGGCATGACCTGCAGCATCAAGATCCTTTGGCTCCGAGGTCGTCTCTCCTTCACGCTGTGCCGCGCGCCCGGCGTTTGTTGATTTTGATACCTCTGGCAACATCAAGTGATCACCATGGTGTGCGCCATGAGGATTTGAAGGCTGTTGAGGCGTGTCCGGCAACGCGCCATCCATCCGGGCAAATTCGGCACCCTTGTTCGATTCCGAGTCAATCAGGAACTGGGCATGGGTCACGACCTCATCGCCAAGACTTAAACCATTTAAGATTTCTACGCCATGATCATCCACTTGACCGACCGTTACCACGACCGACTGAAACCGACCGCCACCCAACGCCAGAACCGCTCGATCCGTCTGACCCGTTCGAATCAGAGCATTTTTGGGAATGACGATTGACGCGGCCTCGCTGCGCTGATGAATCACGACTTTGGCAAACATATTGGGTTTGAGTTTCAAGTCGCGATTGTCCAACACCACCCGAGCACGAAGCGAGCGAGTCTCACGGTCAAGCGCCGGATAGATAAAGCTCACCGTACCCTGCCAAACCCGACCTGGGAAATAGTCAAGCGTCATCGTGATGTCATCGCCCGTCTTGACCAAGGCCGCCTGTCGTTCGGGTATATCAACACCCACCCAAACCGACTCAAGCTGGCCAATGCTCATCAGCGTCGTTGCGGGGTCGACAAAAAACCCTTCGCGAATATTCAGCGTATCGACAACGCCGGATTGCGCGGCATAAAACGCAACGGTCTGGCGAACCGACAGGGTTTTTTTCAAGCTTTGAATCGCGCTATCCGGCACTTGTAGCGCCCGAAGCCGCGCTTCTGCCGCCTTGATTAAGGGCGGGTTCGCGCGCTTTATGGCAATCACCAACTCTTCCTGCGCATTCACCAGTTCAGGCGCATACAACGTGTACAGCGGCATATCGGCTTCTACCGGATCACCTGCAGCCGTTACATACAGTTTTTCGACCCAGCCCGAGACGCGTGGATGGATGTGTGCGAGCTTGGTCTCGTCATATTGGACAAAGCCGGTTGTCACCAAATCCGTTTGCAGTTGTCGCCGTGACACCGGAGCGGTGCGGACCCCCAATTGGTTAATCACCTCTGGCGAGATCCGAACCAAGGCAAGACCGGATGACGTTTTCACGGCATCTTCGTAAACCGGCACCAGCGCCATACCCATCGGCGAGCGACCCGGTTGGTCGCGCCGATAATTGGGATCCATGGGCGCCACCCAGTACAAGGGGGCCGTTGATTCAGGCGCCACCGAACCCTGCGACAGGCGCTTTGAGGCACTCTGCGAGACATTCTGCGAGGCATCCTGCGAGGCATCCTGCGAGGCATTCTGCGAGGCATTCTGCGAGGCATTCTGCGAGGCATCCTGCCCAGCGGACGTCCCGCCTATGAGCCAATGATTTACGCCGGCACCCAAAGCCGCCGAAACCATAATGATTAAGCCCATTACAACCGGATGACGACGTATTAGGTTCATTTGACTGTCCTCTGCAAGCGCGGCTCAACGGACGCCTCACCTTGCGTTATTTCGCTGGATGCATTTGTTGCCACCAAGTAATAACTCAGATCTATGATCGATTGATACAGATCAACCTCGACATTCAACGCATCCGTTTTAATTTTAAGACCGCTCATATTGGCCTGTAGCACATCTGAAAAAGAGCCGGACTCGGTCATGTAGGCCGCAAGGCTTGCCGCGGCTTCTTCCGAGACCTGCAGCAATAACTGCGTTTTGAAGTGCTGCTGACGCACTAACAAATGCTCGTAATTTAACGCCGCTTGGTCATAGCCGGCTTTAATTTGACGGAGCATCAGCGCGCGGTCGGTTTTAACGCTTTCTCGATCCGCAATGGCCGCTGCGACCTGACTATTCTGCTGCCGTCGGTTCAGCATCGGCAGATCAAAACTCACGCCAAGGGATAGGAAATCCGCGCGCGATGCACCCAGGGCGCTATCTGGCCGCTGACCAAAGCGCGCATTGATACCCCATTGCGGCTTTGAGCGCTCTGCCGCGAGATCTGTTTCGGTATCCGCCGCATTGACCCCTTGATCAAGGCCTCGAACGACTGGATGCGCGGCAAACGCCTCGGTTAGGGCTTGCGCCTTTAGGGCCGGGTTTTGGATCAGGACAACAGCTGGAACCGAAAACCATTGCGACAACGCACCCTCGATGTGCATTCGACCGCCTGCTGCGCCAGGGTCAAGCCAGGCCGAGAGCGCAGCGTAGCCTTGGTCTTGCTGCTGTCGGGCAAGGTTAAGCCGGTCGATCAAACGGCTGCGTTCGGTTTGCGCTTGAATCACCTCTTGCTGATGAAAGCCCAAGGCGCCCGTTGTGTATTGAGACAGCGCATTCTCGATTAACTGATCGAACAGCGTCAGATCATTTTCAATCAGTGCCGCTGTTTGCTGATACCGAAAAATCTCCAAATACAATTGCGAGACCTGACGCACAATGTCGGCTTTTCGTGCGGCCCGCGCATGAGTCTGAATCAGGCCTGTCTGATCGAATTTCTGGCGAGTCAAGGCGACCGTGCGCCCTCTTGGCAGCATCTGTTGAACCCCGAGTTGGAACTGCGTCATGGGTTCCTGATTCAGGTTAAAGCTATTGGTCGGCACATTGTTTAGCCCCAAGGTTACCGTCGGCGCTGCTAACCCGACGGCGCCATCGCGAAAGGCTTCCTCACGGGCTTGTCGGTAGCGACTGCCCGCAAGCCAGGGATCCTGGGCGTGTGCGGTTTCGATGAGCGTTTTTAAGGTGATGTGGGTCAACTCTGTTGCGCCGGAATTGCCGGCTGAGGCAAACAATACAAGCCCCCATAACCAGGCCCCCTGCCCCAACATTCTTTTGTTCCGTTTCATGACCGTGACGAGAGACTCGGCCGATCGGGCAGCAAGACGACTTGCTTGCCTTAATGCAAGCGCGACACGCAGCCTTTGAGGCTTGCGCGGGTTGATCTGAAGAGACATTTTAATCCCCTGATTAAAGTTTGATTCGAATACTCGAGACTCAATCAGGCTGATTTTGGTGGTGGCGGCACAATATCAAAAATAAAGTCAGAGACTTTTGGTGACCGCTGCGGCATGACACTGTGCAGCGGTGGTGTCTCATTCGACGCGCCAAGAAATTGTGGAATGGCACTGCAATGGCAGGAGGCTTGATCCTGGCAGCAGGACTCATCAGCGTCCGTTGGGGCCATCATCGCAAGGCGCATCTCATGCCCATCATGGTGGGACATGCCGGGCATCTCGTTATGATGATCCTCGAAGCCCCCTGAATCGGTCACCGCGATCATTGCGTGGACATGCCCGCCCATACCGGAAAGACTCAAGCACAGGATCAACAGCGCTGTCAGCGAAGACCGTCCGCGCGTGCTGTCGACTTGATCGATGTTTCTTTTCATGTGCCGCGTCTGCCTTCTATGACGTTAAGTCCTTTCCCCAGGAATTTTACGCTGCCGCTTGCCGCAATGTTTTAAGGTGACCGATGCTTAGTGACAGGCTTTACCCAAGGCCTTTAATCGCCAATAGTTGTACGGAAGCGGGGTTATAAAACCAGCCGCCAACATAAACGGGATCACCGTCAGCGATAAACGCGCCCCACCCGTCATAGCAACATCCACCACATTCATTGCAACTTCCATCGACACCATAGAGATCAGCGACATGCCAATCGCCGTTTTAAAGGCCATCGCTAGCGCCATTTGACGGCTTAAAATCACGGTTTCCAAGGCGATCGAGGTGAGCAGGCCGTTGACAATGGCCAGACTCATAATGGCCATCACGGGCCAGGCAATACCGCTGAGTTGGAAAAATAAAATCGTGCCCATGTCCCCGATCGAACAACCCAAAAGACACCAAAGCGTATTATACGAGGCCGTCCGCCATGTGTGCCGGCAGCGCCAGTTAAGCTCGAGCAGCCCAGGTGTTTTTTCAGTTGTCGTTGCCGTTTGCATCATGCGACTATAAAGCCTCCAGTAACAGGAGGGTCAACCGCCGTGCTCACCATTAATGATGCATCAAAGCGAACCAATTTGCCGGTAAAGACCATTCGTTACTATGACGAAGTTGGATTGGTTTTGGCAACCGGCAGAACCCCCGCGGGCTACAGGCTTTATGATGACCGAAGCTGTCAGAAGCTTGGCTTTGTTCAACGCGCAAGACAATTCAATTTTTCGATCGAGGAATGTCGGGAGCTGCTTTCCTTGTACGAGGACCATGGTCGCCCGAGCCGAGACGTCAAAAAGATTACCCTGTCAAAGCTCGCGCTCTTACAAAAACAACTGGATGACCTAACCACGCTGACCTTGGAGCTCCAAACGCTGGCTAATCAGTGTACAGGAGATGACCGACCGGACTGCCCGATTCTAAACGCCTTCTCCGCAGGCCCCATCGACGCCGAACCTTAAGCCTTATTCCATCTGAGCAAAAACCTTCGCCCAATCTTCCAGCGCCGCCTCGTGATCATGGACGAGTTGAATCGTTACTTCTGTATAGCCTGCCGCTTTGAGCGCACTTAACGATGTAATGAGTTCACTTTCGGTGCCGCTTAAGGTCGTGCTGCGCACCAACTCCGGACTGATATGGGTCTCTTCGGGCCGAACAAACATTAAATGTCCACGGTGATTGGTAAGGTATTTGGCATCCTCTGGCGCATACTGATCATGAGCAGACAAATAGTCCCCGAGCAAGTTACTGAGGGGACCCATCGGCAGATTACGCCCGCCCATTGCGCCAACCTCGTCAGCAAGGTTATGGAACATCACCGCGGTGAGCGGCCCGCCCTGAGCCATTAACTTGGCCTCATCTTCGGCCTCGTCACCGGTTAGGACCGCGCCGAGAAAAAACAGATTCGATTTCAGTTCATTGGGCGCTCGCCCAGCGTCCAGCCAAGCCTGCTGCATACTCTCCAGCGCTTTATCCGCGCCATTGATACCGAAATTCAGCCAGCCTGCATCCAATTCTGCGGCGAGTTTCATTGCCTTGGGACCAAAGGCCGAAACCCATAACGGGATCTCGTCTTCAAGGTTAATGAGCCCTAAATCCGGGTTCAGGAACTTGATTTTTCGGCGCTGGGATTCAAAGTCCCATTCAACGGTCTCGCCTGCCAACAACTGCTGAACCCGCTCGATATACACCTTTGTTCGAGCAAGCGGTATGGCGCCGAGCCCCATCGTACGCCTCGCCGTAAATCCGGTGCCCACGCCAAAATCAATTCGACCTGGCGCCAGACGATTTAGGCTCGCAAACGCATTGGCCGTCACCGGCTCAATGCGATTCGAAGGCACCAAGACCCCGGTGCCCAATCGAATCGTTGTTGTTTCATGCGCAGCGAGCGCCATGCAGATAAAGACGTCCGGATTCAGCAGCTGCGTGTCGTAAAACCAAGCTGCGTGAAAGCCCAGTGCTTCGGCCCGTTTTGCCCATTTCCAAGAATCAACTTCCGAGGCAAATGCGACTGAATACTTCATGGTTCGTCTCCTAGCGTGCGCTCGTTTTGAATCATCCGCCCTGGGGCATTATTGGACACAGCCGAATGGCATCTATCAGCGTTAGGTTTTGGCGCGGCTTTTTGGGCGAGCCAGCGGTCTGGATAAGGAAGGCGCCTTCAACCTGTGCTTACAGCGCCGACCGCCTTGCCCTATCGATCCCAAGAATGGCATGATCCGCAGGACTAGGTAAATGACTAAGTTTAACGATTAAAAGGATACACCATGTTCAGTCACATTATGGTCGGCACCAACGATATGGCCGCTTCAAAACAATTTTACGATGCAACTTTGGGGGCATTGGGCCACCCACCAGGGAACATGGACGATAAAGGTCGCTGCTTTTATTTTACGCCAACGGGTATTTTCTCGTTGTCGACGCCTATAAATGGTGAGCCTGCCTGCGGCGCGAACGGCGGCACAGTGGGTTTCGCAGCTGCAACCCCGGCAGAGGCGGATGCTTGGCATCAAGCAGGCCTTGATAACGGCGGGGAAACCTTAGAAGACCCACCCGGTGAGCGACCCGGCTCTGGTATTTACTTAGCCTACTTGCGGGATCCCGCCGGCAACAAGATTTGCGCCCTGCACCGATTGGGTTAAATTGAAACGGGGGTTTTTAAACATCGGATCCAGTCTTTGGCGGTGCTCGGCAGCATCCTGGCAATGTGCCGGCAAAGCCGGATCCACCTCTTAACGCCCAAACCTCGGGCGGTTTACCCTTGATGTAATAAAATAAGCAACTCGCTTTCACCAAAGGCTAAGTTATCCCAACGCGCACCGATTGAAAACGACGCCCTGACCGCTTGGGCCTTTGCCTCAACCGCGTTCTGTTTGACACCCTGGATGACAAATTAGGGCGCCGAGCTAGATAGCGAGCGGTTGCCGGCTAGACCGCAACCGCCAATTTTCGAGCCGGTTGGGCCATGACGGTTTGTTTAATTTGCGTGGAGGAGGTTCGTAAATCGTATTGCACCTTCACGATTTCGCTGCCTTGGTCCAGCAAATACGCCTCAACAGCGAGGTTGTGCGCTTTTGTACCCCAATCCTCACCCACGACGAAGATATCGGCTGCCACCGTCCGACAACCCGATACATATTCAAGATCATAATAAGGGATGACGATATCAACACAGCGCAATGCGCGAAGCATTTGCATTCGTTGTTCAAGCGGAATCACCGGCTTGTTTGGCTTATAAGAGTGAACCACCCGATCGGAGGCGACCCCAACCGCCACGACACTGCCTAATTTTTGACAATGCTCAAGCAACCTAAGATGCCCGACATGCAACATATCAAAGGTGCCTACGGTATAAACAATCATGCTGTTTCCCTAAGTGAGTCTTAAGCAGTGCAGGCCTTAAGCGTTTGCGCGATCGCGCTCGAATAACATGCCTAGTAAAGGCGCCACAGATAAAAACCAGTGGTGCTTAACGTGTACACCCCAAGCCCATAAACACTAATGGGGTTACCTGACAATTTTGGCGTCTTGATTTCCGACACATTTAAGCCGGCAAGGATTAAACACGTGACAAGCAGAACAATTGAGAACTGATCCACGCTAAAAAACCCAGCAAACAAAAACACAAAAACGAGCGCAAGGCTGTTGTTATCCATTGCAAGCCCCGTGTACTTCGCATCCGTTGAGAGGCCGAAAGTGCTAAAGTAACTGAGCCGAATGGCGCTGGCCGCAAGCACTATAAAGGCGCCTATTAAAAAGATCGGCGCAAACTGGCCGTAACACATCAGCAACACAGCAGGCGTGACGCCGTAACTCACAATATCGATTAAGACATCGAGCTGCCCACCAAATTGCCGGTCATCCCCGGTACGATTTTTCAGTCGCCGGGCAATCAATCCATCAGCCCAGTCAAAGGCAACGGCCCAGACCATGCCAATCATGGCCGCGTCAAAATGACCGCGCAAAATAAAATATAAGGCCAATACCGTGCACGCCAGGCCAGACAGTGAGCATAGGTTTGGAATGTCGAGGACATAGGATAAAATTTTGGGCTGCGCGCGCACGCGATCCGAGCCGTCAGGGGCCATAACCACTCCAAGAAATAGATTCAGGAACCTGCTTGCGTTTCGTTTCTACCAGAGCGGCAAACGAGACATCAAACTCTAGCTACAGTCTAGAGACAGGCTAATTTAGGCTGAAGAAATCGAACAAACCATCTTCATTAACATAGGGCAGCTCGCATCGATGTTCAGAGTCATCAATGCGCGGGAAATCTTGCGGACTTACAAAGAGATGCCGCAGTGTAACGAGATTACCCACAGACTGATAGCAGCTTCTCAACTTTCGAGGACGTAGCGCGCGTTAAGGCAAAGCTGTGCCAGCCTTCGGCGCCTAGTCGGAACCGGCTGCAGCCCAGGCTATCGTAAAATGATGGCGCGCAAATTTGAAAATAGCCGAACTGAGCACTGAGCGAACCGCTTCCGGGCGAACCTCTAAGCCGAGTAAACGCCTTAGATTCCTGTTTACATCGATCCTATGTCCGCTGACCAGACCGGGCCTTAGCATTTTCGTTTCACTTCATTTCATTTTTACATGGCATTAAAGCGTTGAATCATTGCTGCTGCCTCATTCTGAGATTTTTTGACGCGCCTTGGCTTGTCTGGGTTGCAAAACGCTGAAAAAACCGAATGGAACCACTTATAAGACCATCGAGGCCGCTATAAAAGCCCGCATTGACAAGAACCTATTCTGTATACCACGTATCGTAAGTTTCAGATTTAGCGTCATCTAAGGTTTTGTGCCCTAGGCCTTTCAGCGATAGCAAGGATAAAGCAATGATGAACCAAGCCCAGAGTGCTCGTTTAGCGGACTCAATTGAAAAAAGAGATTTTAGCTTTGAAATCGAACTATTAGGCACTATTTATCGGAGCGATCAATTTAAGGATGACATTAGTCCTTTGACCCGGCAATTGTACAAAGAACGCAGAAACATACTGTCGCTAGAACAATCGCTTGCGTGCCTGAAGCAAACCCAGGCAATGGTCGAGCAGCAGATTTTGAAGGCGCTCAAGACCTAATCCGGCTGCAATTCCGCCCTATTGGTGTTAACTTCAATTTTTAAGTTAACCTCCCAAAAATTTGGCGGCAACATTTCTTGTTAGAAAACGCACGCACGTTAGGAATTGAGAGCGAAAACGGCGTAGGGTTTTACCTCGGAGGCTATGCTGTCTCGATTATTAATAACTGTAGGGCCACAGGCGCGTTCGAAGGCCAAAGTTTTAAGCAAGAATTAGATGACGCCTTGCTCGAAGCAGAGAAATGGGCTTTTCCACGACTTGACTTGACGCTCACGACAAAAGCTTTACAACATCTTGTGAAGACATCAGGACTCTCCTTCAAAGACGCCATGGCGAGCATGAAGGCCGCTGGCCCAGCGTTCGGTGTCAGAAGCCTATTGATTGCGACCGCGCCAACCCTACTTGACGCGCTTTACTCGACGATGAACATGGCCTCGCTTGGGACCAACGTTTACGTCAACGTCCTCTCCGAGACCGCCGAAAAAATTTTTATTACACTCTACTTCAACACGCCAGTTGCCAGAGAGATTAGGCACTACTTACTAGGGCTATCTGGAGACGGAAGCTTTTACATGGCGCAACGTCAAAACCTAGGGCTTGCCCCAACAACAACTACGCACTTATATTCTAACGCACATCCTTTGAGTTCAGCACTTTCACCCTCGGTACTAAATCAATTACCGATCCAAATTGCCATATCGCGTGAAACCCTAAAAGGCGTGATGCCAACAGCTAATGCCACGGAGTACGCCCTGATTCAGACACTGTTTGAACCCTATTTTAACGAATCAGTAAGACCAACCGTTTTTAAAAGACAGCTGCTCACCCAACTCGCGCATCGACGTCGGGCCCAACAATCGATGAGCCTAGTAGACCTTGCCAAAGAAAATAACCTTTCCCAGACGTCATTTAAACGTCGACTCAGTGAACAGGGTTCTAGTTTTAACGAAATTAAAACTGCTTTTTTAGCGGCCGAGGCCTCATTACTATTGGGCGCAGGGGGAGCATCCGTTCCTTCTGATGACCTAGAGACCGTATCGAACCAGTTGGGTTACGGTTCGCTTTCTGCATTCAGTCGCGCTTTCAAACAATGGTATGGCATCAGCCCGTTAAAATTCCGACAACTCAGCAGTGCCGCTAAGCCCTGACCCCTGAATTGGGTCACCAAAGACGCAAGCTGTTTCTAATCAGGGCTATCGGGCCCGCCTCAACCCTCGACGGTTACCGCTAAGCCGCTTTACGTTTGATTTGACGCCTACTTGCAGCCTTACCCAGGCGCATCACCGTGCCGAATGCATTGATTCTCAAAACAGTAATACAAAAATAACCATTGCGGTGCAGCCCAAAACATTCTTGACCGCCATCATCTTCTATTTTTTGCGACAGCATTCTGAGTGTGAGCCGTTGGATAGGGTCCTTTTCTTTGACCGCCCTCAAATCCAGTTGGGATTCAAAGGCTCGCGATGCGCTCTATCCCCGCCAAGATATAAGCCACCGCGAGTTCCATAGCCTCGTCTCGGTCAAGGCTCGCGCTCGCCGCAAGTTCCGCCGCCGCGATGGACGCACCTGATGACATGCTGACCACCATGCCGGCTTGACGTGGACTCAACTGGTATTGCTCGGCAGCCGCTCGAACCAGAAAGCGACCATTTTGACGACTGTGCCGGCGTCGTTCGACTTTTAGGCAATCCGATATTTCGGGTTGGGACAGCAGCAAAGGTAGAACGTGGCCCGGCGCTTGGTGATCAAAATTGGTCGTGACAGAGATGCGGACAATGTCCTCAAAATTTTGCGCGTCCCGCGCCAACGCGCTGAATTCCTCGACAAACCGTTGGTACTCCCGCTTGAGGAGTGCTTGCAGCAACTCGGTCCGGTTGGCGAAATAGTTGTAGACCAAGGGCGCCGAAACCGCCGCGGCTTTGGCAAGTCCTTCCATGGTAAACGACTGCAAACCCTTGCTGATCAGCAAGGCTTGGGTCGTGTCCAGCAGCTGCTGACGGCGAGCATCGGGTGAGAGTCGTGTTCTTGATCGCGGGGAAACCATAATGGAATTCTATCGGTATTATTGACAATCTAAAATAGGGCCGTTACTTTACACAGTCTAAAATAAAAAATTCAGGAACCCGCCATGACCTACGCCGCTCATCGACGCATTATCGACGTGGACTCGCACCTCTTTGAACTCGACGATTTTCTACACAACGCGGCGCGCCCAGAGCACCTTGATCTTGTGCCCTCAATGCATGCGCAAAAAGGCTTAGCGGTGCCGCAAGCGGGCTTGGATCGAGGACGTGAGCTACTCGCACGCAGGCAAAGTGACCCGGCAACAATGGCCAAGTTTGAAGCGGCGCTCATGGACAACACCAAAAGCGGGTGGAGTCGGCTCGGGGCGTTTGACCCGAAAGAGCGCTCGCACACGCTGGATTTATTAGGCTTTGAGATGCAGTGGGTTCTGCCAACCTACGCCTTTCATCAAACGCTGCACGCCGCCCATGACGAGGCGCTGGCGGCCACCTCAATGACGCTTAACCGCGCCATGGCAAATTTCTGCGCCCATGACCCCCGCTTGAAAGCGGTTGGTTATATTCCACTAAACCTTGGGCCCGAGCGCGCTAAAGCAATTATGGACCAAGGCTTCGAGGATGGCTGTTATACCTTCTTAGTGCCAACGAACGAGCCCAACCCAGAGAACAAATCCTATACGCACCCTGATTTTGATCCGATCTGGGCTGGTTTTGCTGAGCGCGGCATCCCAGCCGGCATACATGTTGCGGCCAATGGGGATTACAACCCCGTGTCGCCCAGCTTCAAAAACAACGGCAAAAGTGAACTCGCGCTGGGCGGCGATGCCCCGGTGGGCGAGCTTGCCCTACTGAACATCGGCGCCAGCGCGCAGTTATTTCTATCCGCGATGATTTTTGACGACGTCTTTACGCGTCATCCCGATCTGCGCGTGATGAGCATGGAGCATGCCGCTTACTGGTTACCCTCCTGGCTGCACCAACTGGACTTCACAGCAAACCTTCTGAAGCGCAGCCGTAAATTCGTGGAGGCGCCCTCGGTAACGGCAAAACGTCACATAAAGGTCTCGCCCTTCGCAGGCGAACCGGTCGGTTGGATTATCGATAACGTCGGACCCGACATGCTGGTTTTCGCGTCCGACTACCCGCACCCAGAAGGCACGAACGACCCCATCGGAAAGTTTGAGCGCACCATGTCCGACTGTGATGCCGAAACAATGGATAAGTTTTACTTCGGTAACATGTTGGACTTGATGGGCTTGTCTTAGCCCAATTGGGGTAAAGCTTACGGGCTAGCGGCCCCAACCGCGCAAGATTTGCTGTTCAGAGATTGAAGTATCAAGGTTAAGTCGCGAGCTCAGTGAGATCCTTGAATTGCGCCAAGGCCTCGGGATTGGCCAGCGCATCGGTATTGGTCACGGCCTCGCCATGCACGACGTTGCGCACCGCGAGCTCCACAATCTTGCCGCTAATCGTTCTTGGAACATCCGTCACCGCAATTATTTTTGCCGGCACGTGCCTGGGCGTGGTCTCGCGCCGGATCGTGCTGCGAATCCGCGCTTGCAGCGCCTCATCGAGCGCCAGGCCTGCCCGCAACACCACAAATAGTACGACCCGGACATCACCCTCCCAATTTTGACCAATACAAATGCTGTCTAGGACCTCACTTAGCTTTTCTACCTGACGATAAATTTCCGCCGTACCGATTCGAACGCCGCCGGGATTTAACACCGCATCCGATCGGCCGTGAATGATCATCCCCTCGTTCGCGGTGATCTCACCATAATCGCCCTGCGCCCAGATACCGGGATAGGTTTCAAAATAGGCGGCTCGATATTTTTTATGGTGTGGGTCGCCCCAGAAGTAAATGGGCGCATTCGGAAACGGCTTGATACAGACAAGCTCGCCTTTTTGCTGCCGAACCGCGCGGCCCTGGTCATCCCAGATTTCAACCGCCATACCGAGCCCGCGACATTGAATCTCGCCCTCCCATACCGGTAACCAGGGATTGCCCAATACAAAGCAGGCAATAATATCGGTGCCGCCAGAAATCGACGCCAGACAGAGATCCGCTTTGATGTCGCGATACACATAACGAAAGCTTTCTTGCGATAGCGGCGAGCCTGTGGACAGCAGGGTGCGCAATTGAGACAAATTATGCGTCTTGTTCGGGTTAACGCCTGCTTTTTCTAACGCACTGAGGTATTTTGCACTGGTGCCAAAGATGCTGACCTGCTCGGCCTCAACCAGATCGATCAGGGCCTTAGCGTCTGGATAAAACGGCGAGCCGTCATACAACACTAAGGTGGCGCCTGAGGCCAAGCCGCTGACCAACCAGTTCCACATCATCCAGCCACAGGTCGTAAAATAAAACAGCCGGTCTGAGGGCTTTAGATCGACATGCAGTTGGTGCTCTTTCAAATGCTGAATGAGCGTGCCGCCAGCGCTGTGGACAATGCACTTGGGCGCGCCGGTGGTCCCGGAGGAATACATAATATACAGCGGATGATTGAACGGCAGCTGCTCGCAGAAAAGCGCAGCACCGCGATGCGCTGACAAGAAATCGTGAAATAAAACGGCATTGCCAAAGCCGTCGACTGCCACAGCATCTTGGATGACCGGCACCACCACCAGCTGTTCAATACTCTCAATTTTGCTGCAAATCGCTTTAAGGCGCGGTAGCGTATCGATGGTTTTGCCGTTATAAAAATAGCCATCGCAACCAAACAAAACCTTGGGTTCAATCTGCCCAAAGCGGTCCATCACGCCATTAATGCCAAAGTCCGGTGAACACGAAGACCAAATTGCGCCGATGCTGGCCGTTGCCAGCATTGCGACAATCGTCTCGGGAATATTCGGCATGAAGCCCGCCACCCGATCGCCACTGACGACGCCCAGTTGGCGCAAACCAGCGGCGCATTCAGAGACTTGATCAAAGAGCTCGTTATAAGTCAGCGATTTGCGCGCGCCATTTTCTAGCCGAGCGATCAGCGCCAGCCTGTCACTGCGATGGCGCAAAAGATTTTCAGCAAAATTCAGGCGCGCGCCCTCGAACCACCGTGCGCCCGGAAACTGGT
>Ga0209251_1000658_pt1 | contig 30223 bp, 21 predicted proteins | sample SaaInlV_100m_DNA_6_FD_184665 | JGI IMG/M metagenome (GOLD analysis project Ga0209251, IMG submission 184665) | Marine microbial communities from expanding oxygen minimum zones in the Saanich Inlet - Saanich Inlet SI073_LV_10m_DNA (SPAdes) (version 2) | ecosystem: Environmental > Aquatic > Marine... | reverse complement strand
TCGCGCGCGCGAGAAGTGCAGGAGCGCGTGGTCGCGCACGCGCTCGCGGCGCGCGTCCCCGCCGCAGCGCAGCGCCGAGCACGCCACCCAGCACCCCTGCACGAGGTGCGCGACGTTGGCGAGCGCGGCGAGCACCTCCTCCGGGTCCGAGCCGGCGGGCGCGAAGTGCATGACTCGTGAGAAGCGGAGCACGGTTCTTTGGCCGCGCGCGAAGAGCGCGTGCACACGCTGCGCGAGCGGGAGACTCTCGAGCTGCGCCTTGGAAAGACCTCGGGATTCCGAAGTGCCGAACGCGGCGTTTCCCGAGCCGTCACCGCGCGCGCCGTCCCCGCCGTCCCCGTCCACGCCGAGCAGCCTATCCGACGCGATGGGGCACACCGCGTCCAGGTACGCGGCGGCGGTGACGGGGATGCCCGCGGGGGGCGCCTCGGGGACGGGGACGCCGCCGGCGCGCCCCTTCCCCTTTTCGCTCTTTGATTTTCCACCCGCTTTCGGCTCCGCGAAGGCGGCTTCTCCCTCCGGCCCCCGAGCCACGGTGACGACGCGCTCGCGCGCCGCCACCGCGTACGGGTGCGTGTCCGGCACGGGTGTCAGACTCGACCACCGCTCCTCCTCCTCCAGCTGCTTCAAGTACGCGTGCGAGTGCAGACGCATCTCCGTCTGGCGCTCCGTCTCTCGGCGCTTCACGTGCACCTGAAGAGGCACCAGCGAGGGCGTCGTATCCGCCGCCGCCGCCGCCGCGACGCCACCGACGCCGCCGACGCTGTTCGTTAACGCGGCGTCGTGTTCGTTTTTCACGTGCGCGTTATCTTCGCCGGTAACGCCCACGCCGCCCCGCGCGCCGACGGCGTCGGCGCGGCCGTCGTCGTCGTCGGCGCGGACGCGCGCGCCGCCGGCGTCTTCCTGCTTCCTTCGGTCGTCCGCGGCGTCGAGGTGCGCGAGCGAGGGGCGCATCTGGAACGCCGCGTCCACGGGCGTGAGATGCAGGGTGCCCTCGTGCATCGCCGCGACGCAGTACCCCTCGCGCACGGGCGTCTCGGTGGACACGAGCGCGCGTCGATCGGCGCGCAGGTTCGGCGCGGCTTCCGGGTCGACGTTGCGTTCGTTCGCCGCCTCGCCTTTGTTCCGCGGGAGCTCAATCTCCAGCTTGCCGCTCTTGGGCTTGTAGCGCACGGCGTCCACGTGCTGGATGTCGTACGGCCGGTCCGCGGGGCGCAGAGGGTACTGAAGCACGCACAGCGTCTGGTCCGCCGCGCGCGCGCGGTTGAAAAACACCGGGATGCGACGCACGACGCTGTTTTCGTTCGTCACGTTTCGCGTCGAAGATGTCGTCGACGATGTCGACGCCGAAGAGGGGAAGGGCGCGTTTCGAAGCGCGTCGGGGGGTTCGGAACGGGGAGCGGGCGTCGGTCAGACGTGCGCGCGTCGTCGGGGGACGGCCAGAGCCGCCGCGGCGCGCGCGCGGTGCCGGGAAGTCAGCCGGGAGGCGGGATGGGGATCTCGGAAAAAGCACGGCAGTGGCGGCGGTTGCCCCGAGTCGAGACCGCCGTCGACCGCCGAGCGCGGGGAGTGACGGGCGTGAACGCACGGGTTATCTCCGTCCTCATCGCGAAGCGCGTCCTCGGCCGCCATGGTTCTCGCGCGACGCGAAGCGTCCCGCGGCGTGCCTCCGAGTGCGCCGCCCCGTGCTGGCAACCGCCGACAAAAGCCGACGAGCGATCCATTTGACACTCAGAACCCTCGCGCGTCTGCGGCTTTTTTCAGAACTGGTCTTCGTTCGCGCCACTCGGCGTCGCGCTGCCCGCTCCGAGGGAGGGTCGCGACACCGACGCAGGCGCGATGGCGTCCACAGCCCCCGCCGTCGGCTTGGGGAGCAAAAAGGTGCGCGCCCGCGAGAACCTTCGTCGTCTCGGTCGGAAGCCCCCCCGCGCTCCGCGCGATGGCCCCCGTCGCACGCGTCGCGACGCAATTCTGCCCGCAGGCGCGCGGTCTCGCACCGCGCGCCGCGCGCGTCTCGGGCGTCGTCTGACCTCCCCCCGCGCCCCCGTCCCTCCCCTCCCTCGACAGCGCAAAACTGCGGCGTCGGCCGGCAAGCCCAGCGACAGCGTCCGCGTGCTGCAGCGCGAGTCCCTGCGGCAGTTGCTTTCGCAGATCGTCCCCGACGAGCGCGTGGACCCGCTGGTGGAGGCGTTTCTGCTGGACGTGGCGGATGACTTCGTGGACTCGGTGGTGGCGTTCGCGTGCAAGCTGGCGGCGCACCGCAAGAGCGACACGCTCGAGGTGAAGGACATCGTGCTGCACCTCGAGCGCGCCTGGGACATGGTGCTGCCCGGGTTCGAAACCGAGGAGCTGCGTGAGTTCAAGCCGCCGCCCGAGGCGCGTTTGCACAAAAAGAGGATGGCGGACGTGCGCCGCGCGCTGGCGAGCGCGGCGGCGGCGGAGGCGGAGACCGTGTTGGCGCGCGAAAAAGAGCGGGAGGAGGAGAAGGAGAAGGGCGATCCATCCGAAGGCGCGGAACCGGCGGAAGGCGCGAGGCTTGACGCGTCTAAAGCGTCAGACGATGCATCGTAGTTAGTCGGAAGGTTTTACGGTAAACGTATCTCGTACTCCGCGCCCGTTGGACACACCTCGTCACACCTCATCTTCGTTGAGCAGCATGTTGGGGATGCCTTTCGTGATTGGAAACCTTCGGCCGGAGTCGGGGCACACCAGGTAGCCTTCCTGGACGTGCACTTCCAGCAGCGCGTGGTGGAACGCGCGCAGGAAGGCTTCGTCGTTTGAAACGTCCACCTCGGGCTTAGTGTTAGGCAAACCGTCGTCCGCGCCGATCGATCGCGCCGCGCCCACGAACGCGTCCCACTCGATCTTCCCCAACGTGTTCACCAGAAACTCGACGTGGAACTCCGCCTCGCGCTCTTCCTTCTGCAAAACCTCGATCCGCAGGGGGAAACCGGAGGTGGTGCCCTGTCGAAGTAGCGGAGTTTGGGAGGGGGGTGAGAAGGGTACGAGACGAGACCGAGGTCGGGAGACGGTCAAAGAGCGCGTGGCGGGTTTCGGAGCCGCGCGATGTCGCCACCGCCGAGAGCGAAACGCGGGACCGAGGTCGAGGACGAAAAGCGCGCACCTTGACATTCGAGGCGAGCATGTTGTGCGTGAGGAGCCTCATGGTGTCCGCCTCGCTCGTCTCGTGAGAGGGTCCCTGAGCTTCGCGCGTCGGGAGGTACGACGCGAGTGCGGTCGGAAAAGAGCCCGGTGCGTGCGCGCGTCGAGTCGGTCCGCGCGGACGAGTGTGAAGGTCCGCCGGCGGCGGTTTTGCGGAAAGTCGGCGGTCCCGAGAAAATCAAACACGCGAACCCAAAAAGTAGGCAACCCGCCGGGGCGAATGCACTCTTCGAGTCGCGTCCGATGGGGGGCCACGGCGGGCTGAACATCCTCCCGCATAAGAGTTGGAACCCGTACGGATGGAAACAGCGCCAACGCGTGGCGCTCGATGAGGAGCGCGCGGAGGCGAAGGCCCGCGAAGAGGCGGGCGCGCGAGCGAGGGACGCGATAGAGACGCTGCGCGCGCGAAAACGAGGTTCGGAAACGCAGTCCCGCGCTTCGTCCGCGCACGTCAACCTGTTCGCCGAGGAAGAGCGCGCGCTGGAGGAGGCGGCGAAGCGCGACGCGGAAGCGGCGAGAACGCTGGATGAGTCCCACAGACTGGGAGGCCGAGCGCGAGCGGACGCGCCGTGGTACGCGCAAAGACCGAAACGAAACGCGAAAGAGGCAATCGACGACGCCTCAGCAGAGCCCGCGGGTCGACGACGCGGACGCGACGGGGCGGGAAGAACCGAGCCGGGCTCGAAACGCGGACCGGACGATACCACACGAGCCACAGAGACGCCTCCCGCGACGAAGCGGCGGAAGAAGACCATTCAGGAGCTCAGAGAGGAGCGGTTGCGAAGGGAGAAGGAGGAGCGGAAACGCGCCAGAGATGCGGTTTTCGGCTAGACCGAGCACTCCAATCCGCCACGTGTAAACTTCCTCGACCTCACGTCGCCTGACACTCGCCGCGCGCGCACGAGACGGACGGCACACGTCGTCGGCGCTCGCTCCGACCTTCGCGCGCCTTTCCCGGACGCATCGGTCGGCGCACCCCGGTCGTCCCCCTCGTGGACCCCTCGGCTCCCCGACGCGTCGATCCGCCGACCCGCGTGATTCGTCCCCGCCGACGCCTCGGCGATGGCTCCGCGCAAGCCCGCCTCGGGCGGCTCGGCGGGCGGCGCGCGGCGCATGCCTCCGTGCACGAACAACCTGACCACCGCGTTGCTCATGGACACGTACCAGATCACCATGGCGTACGCGTACTGGAAGAACGGCACGCACGAGCGCCCCGCGGCGTTCGACCTGCTGTTCCGGAAAAACCCCTTCGGCGGCGAGTTCACCGTGTTCGCCGGTCTCGAGGAGTGCCTGCGTTTCGTGAGCAACTTCCGTTTCACGGACGACGACCTGGCGTACTTGAAAGCCGAGCCTGTGTCTAAAAACATGGAACCGCAGTTCTTCGAGCACTTAAAAAACCTGGACTGCGCTTCCTTGCGCGTCTACGCGCAGCTGGAAGGCTCGGTGGTGTTCCCGCGCGTCCCGCTGCTCCGCGTGGAGGGCCCGCTCATGGTCGTGCAGCTCATCGAGACGACGCTGCTGAACCTGGTGAATTACGCGTCGCTGGTCGCGACCAACGCGGCGAGGCACAGACTGGTCGCCGGAAACGACGCCGTGCTGCTCGAGTTCGGCCTGAGAAGAGCGCAGGGCCCCGACGGAGGCGTCAGCGCGTCGCGCTACGCGTACCTGGGCGGGTTCGACGCGACTTCGAATCTCGAAGCCGGGCGCCAGTTTGGCATCCCGGTGCGGGGCACGCACGCGCACTCGTACGTGCAGGCGCACGTGGGGATGGCGGACATCACCCAACGGCGTCTGGCGTACAACCCCGAACTCACGGGGACGTCCCCGGGGACGGACTGCCCCGATTTCGTCGCGCTGGTGTACGAGAGCCTGGACCTTCTCAACCGGGAGGTGCGTTCATCGCTCCCCGAGGCGCAACGCTGGGGTAAAACCAACGAGAGCGAGTTGGCGGCTTTCGCGTCGTACGCGCTGGCGTTTCCCAGCGGTTTTCTGGCGTTGGTGGACACGTACGACGTGTTGAAGTCCGGCGTTCCGAATTTCCTGGCAGTGGCGTTAGCGCTGCGGCGGTGTGGGTACAACGCGGTGGGCATCAGACTCGACAGCGGGGACTTGAGCTATCTCTCCCTCCGCGCGCGCGAGACGATGCGCGCGACGGAGACGGCGCTGGGATCGGCGCGCGCGCTTGGTTTCGGCGACTTAACGATCACCGCTTCCAACGACATCCACGAGGAAGTGCTGCACTCGTTGAAACAGCACGGGCACGCCATAACCGCGTTCGGCATAGGGACGCACTTAGTGACGTGCCTGCGCCAGCCCGCGCTCGGGTGCGTGTACAAGCTGGTGGAGATTGACGGCGCGCCGAGAATTAAGCTCAGCGAGGACGTCGAGAAGGTTACGATTCCGGGGCGCAAGCGCGCGTTCCGGCTCTACACGAAGAACGGACCCGCCGTGGTGGACGTGATGCTGGGCGTGGACGAGGCACCCCCGAAGGTGGGCGAACGAATCCTCTGCAGACACGCGTTCGTGGCGTCGAAAAGAGCCTACGTGCAACCGGCGCGCGTGGAAAATCTGCACCACCTCGTCTGGGACGGAAAAGAGGGGGGCGTGCCCGCCGGCGTCGACGTGTCGCTCGCCGCCGCGCGCGAGCGGTGCGGCGAATCCATCAAGCACATGCGCTCGGACCACCTGCGGTACAGCAACCCGACACCGTACAAGGTGAGCGTCTCGGAGCAGCTGTTCAACTTCATACACAAGCTGTGGCTGGAGGAGGCGCCGGTGGGGGAGATCGTGTAGACGAGGATGTTTTTGGACGGCGCGAAGAAGAGCGTTTTTTTGGAAAGCGGAAAGGTACGACGCGGCGACGCGCGCGACTCGTAATCATACGTCTTAAAGCTACGTACCTACTTCTCTTCTTCCCGGTCTCGCCTCGAGGCAAACTTGGGCGGCGCGAGTGCCTCGAGCGCCTCCACGGAGTGCCTGGCCCGCTCGGCTCTGAGCGACGCGTCTTTGAGCGCCGCATCCAGAGACGCGGAGACGGCTTCTTTCCGCTCGGGCGTCGTGACCCCGTCTTTTCCTTTTCCTTTTTTTGCGGCGGTCGCCGTCAAGCTCTTCATCTCCGCCTCTATGTTCGCGGGGTCGCTCTTCGTGACCGAGGACGCCGGCGCGGTGATGAAAACATCCGGCGCGACACCGGACGTCGCCGACGCCGCGTCGGACGACGACGGTTCGGTCGGGGGAGGTTTTTCTCGGTCGCGCTCCGCGTCGGCCCAGCGCGCCAGCACGCGAGCGCGGCGCTGGCGAGTCCACTCGTAGTACTTGTCGATGTCGGCGCTGGCGCGCACTTCCGTCTCGAGCGCCTCGGAGACGGGCACCTCATCCACGGGAGGCGGCGGAGTGGGCGCCGGAGGCGGCGAAGGCGCGCGCGGAGGCGGCGAAGGGGGCACGGGCGATTTCGCCGGCGTGGCAGCCTTGGCCGGCGTGGCAGCCTTGGCCGGCGTGTCAGCCTTGGCCGGCGTGTCAGCCTTGGCCGGCGTGTCAGCCTTGGCCGGCGTGACCGGCTTTGCTGGCGTCATGTGCGTGGCCTTGTCGCTCGTCTGCGCCTTGACGGGCGTCCTCGCCGGCGTCGTCGCGTTTCGCGGCGCGACGGCTATTTTTTTCGCGGGCGACTCCGCCGGCGACGGCGCGTCCTTCGCGACGACGGTTTCGCGTCGCATCGCCTCGCGCACCTCCGCTCGTCTCCTGGCGGCGGCCAGCGCGGCGAGCTCCGCGTCCCGCTTCGCCTGCTCCGCGTTCGCCTTCTCCCTGTGCTCCAGAAGCTTGCGGAAGCGCGCGGTCTTCGCGAGCTCGAGCCGGAGCGACTTGAGGCGCTCGGGGAACGCGGAAGCGTCGTCGACGAGCGGGTCGCTCGGTCCGGTTCCCGAGTATAAACCCATGGGGCTGTCGAGCGCGGCGACCAGGAGACGCACGGACGCGGCGTCCGCCTGGATCGCCGCGGGGAGCAAGACCCGGGGCACCTTCGTCAAAATCGCGCGGTGCAGCGTGGCTCGTCGGCGGTTCAGAGACATCGACGCGAACGCTTTCGCGGAGGTCTCGTCCGTCGCCGAAAGCACAGACGCACGCGTTGCGTCGTCGGCCAAGGCGTTTTCGAGCGCCGCCACCAGCGCCGCCGCCGACAGACACCCCTCCGGCGTCTCGAGCCTCGCCGCCGCGGAGGCACCGCCGTGCGCGGCGCGCACGAGCGCATCCAGCGTCGTGTGCCGCAACGCGTCGTCGCCCGAGTCGGAAGTCGCCGCGAGCAGCATCGCCTCGACGCGGTCCACCTGCCGCGCCGAGCATCGCGGCTCGAGGTGGCGCAGCGCGGCGCGGAGTTCGGCGCGGGTCAGGTACCCCTTCTGCGCCTCGTCGTGCGCGTAGAAGACGGGCTGGAGCGCGTCCAGGTTGTTTTTGGCCACCTCCCACACCGCGCAGCACAGGTCGTCCGAGAGGTCGTACCGGCCCAAACCGACGAAGTCGTGTTCGCCGCGTTCGCCGTCGTCGCCGTACCCCGAGAAAGTCGGAGACGACGTCTGGTTTCCGTCGCGCGGCGCGGGGACGAGCACGGAGACGCCCCACGCGTTCGCGCGACCGCGGGGAGGCGAGACGGAGCTCTCCTTCTCTTTCGGCTCTCTTTTCTTTTCGGTGCCGAGTACGGGAGACGAACCACGCGGAGACGCAGATGAGACGTCCGCGTCGGCTTTTTTGCCGCCCGGCGGTTTCTTCTCGGCGTCCCCCTCGCGCTCTTTTTTTTTCGACCGTCCGACGCGACGGGGCTGAGACGCGAACGGAGGCGGGGCGTACGCGAAGAACGGCGGGTACCAGTACGGGGGGGGGGCGACGTGCGACTCCCACGGCGCGGCGGGCACGCGCGGCGGTCGTGCGTCGTCCGCGTTCGCGACGGGCTCGTCCGTCTCCTCGTCCGTCTCCGTCTCCGTCTCCGTCTCCGTCTCGGACGTCTCCGGTTCCGAAGATTCCGAAGCCTCGCGTGTGTCCGCGGGGGGTCGCTTCTCGTCCGCGCTCGCGACGGGCTCGTCCGCCTCGTCCGCGTAGCGGTCCTTCGCATCAGGCGCGCCGGAGAGCCAGCCGAAGTCGCCGTTCCGCGCCGCGAGCGCCACCGCCGCGGGGACGAAGCCGTCGTCGGCGTGTCCCGAGAAAGTCGGGACATCCTTCACGACGAAGTAACGGTCCTTTCGGGAACCCCCATCGCGCACCCGCGCGCTGAGGTACGCGTCGGGGTCCGCGTACGACGACGCGCGTCTCGTCGTGGCCGACATCGCGGCTCCCGGGACTCCGCGTGCGGTCGAGTCGGCTCGGGCGACGACCGCGGCGACGCGACGTGTGCGTGCCGGTGCCGGCGCGGAAGCGAAAATCTCGGAACCGGAGCGAGGCAACGGAAACAACGAAACCGTCTCGGCTTCCAGGCGTTCGCGCGCGTTCGTGAAAAACACGACATCAACCCTCGAGAAATGTCGGCGGTGGAGTGCACCCCACCGCGCACTGCTCTTCGCGCTCGTCGCGCGCTGTCGGGCGATGCAGGGTGACGGGAAGGACGGACCGCGGCGCCCCGGGCGCCTGCGTGGCATCGTCGACGCCATGGCGTCGACGGACGCGGGCGAACCCTCCGGGTCGGGAGTTGACGGCGCGTCGGATGCCGCCGCCCCCACAGGGCGCCGGACCCGGTTCGCCCCCAAGGTGCCCTCCGAGCGCCGCGCCCGGAACCCGCGCGCGGTCGCCGAGGAAACCGCCGAGCCCAAGCTCTCGACGCACGTGCAGCACCTGGTGAAGCAGGCGCAGCTGGAGGGCAAGACCGTGCGCCCGCGCGAGCCCGTGCGCGGCCTGGAGCGCCGGCCGAGACGCGGGGAGGCGGACCACGCGACTACCGCGTCTTTGGCCTCGGGCGGCGTCGCGGATAATCCACCGGCGGGCGTTGGCGGCGCGGGGCCCGCATCTGACAGCGCGATGGACGTGGACGCGACAGCGACCGCTCCGCCTTCCCAAACGACGCACACCGCCGCGGTGTTCTCCGCGGGTACGTCGCGGTCCAAGTCCAACTCAAAAAACGCGACGATTCCGGATTCCAAACCGAGATCCGCCGCCAAGGCGGAGAAGCTCGAGGCCACGCTGGAGGCGACGATGCCCGCGTCCCCCATGGACGCGGACGCGCCCCCCGACTGGACCCCCGACGCGGACTGGACGGACAAGACGCAGTACTACCCGACGGTGTTAGCGCCGGAGCCGTCTGAGCCGGCGGAGGCCACCGTCGCGGCGCGGCTGTCGCGTTTGGAAGCCGCCGACGACGAGTACCTCGTCGTGCAATTGCCGTCGCGTCTGCCGCTCGCCTCGAACCGCAGTCGGGGCGGCGAAGCCGAAGCCGCCGCCGCGGGGCTGGGGCAAGCGGGAGGGAGACGATTTGAAGCCGCGAACAAGTTCAATACGCGCGGATCGGACGATTTCGACTTTTCCGTCGCGGCGGCGCCGCGCGACCTGGAGGAGGGGCGTCTCGGTGACTTGGAGGTGCGCGCGGACGGCTCGGTAAGGCTGGTGATCGGAGACGCCTCGTTCGACGTCGTGGAAGGCACACCGTTCACTCACGTCGAGCAGCTCGCGTGCGTGGACGCGGGAGGAGGACCAGACGCGAAGTGCGCGTTTTTAGGCCGCGTGCCGAGCAGACTGGTGTGCATTCCGGACGTCGCGTCGTTGCTCAAGCGCGAACGATTCGTTCGCGATTGATTGACGACTCAAAAACGCGCGCGTGACATTCGGACACGTCGGACGACACGAAACAGAGAAGCGGTGTGTATAATACGTATATTTGCGAACCGAACGGCGCTTAAGTGCTTACGTCGAACGCGACGCGCTGTCCTTCGCGCGACTCGTCAAACGAAAAAGCGCTAAAAGCGCTTTTTCACGCGTGCGCCGTCGCTTTTGCGTACACGCTGGCGCGCGCGGCGTCGCAAAAGTGCCCGACGCTCTCCTCCGGCGTGCCCTGCACCACCCCGTGCCCGACGTTGAGGATGTGCTTCGACTCGCCGGCGTCGCGCACGTTGTTCGCCACCTCCTCGTAGATTTTGTCTTTCCCCGCGAACAGGTACATGGGGTCCATGTTCCCCTGCAGCACGCGGTCCGGCCCCAAAATCGCGCGCGCCTCCGCCATGGAGGTGTTCCAGTCGAGGCCGATCACGTCGGCGCTCGACTGCTTTAAACCGTGCAGCTTCCCGACGCCGCCGTTGGCGTGGAAGATCAAGGGCGTGTCCGGGTACTTCGCCTTGACGATCTCGATGACGCGCTCGTTGTACGGATGCGAGAACTCGAGAAACTGCTGGGGAGACAGGTGGTGCGCCCACGAGTCGAAGATCTGCACGACTTGCGCGCCGCAGTCAATCTGGTGGCACACGTACACGCCGAGCGCCTCGGCGAGGTGCGCGAGGTACGCGTGCAGGGTTTCCGGGTCCTGGGTCATGATCTGCTTGGTCTGCAGCAGGTGGCGGTCGCTTCTCCCCTCCATGGAGTACGCCGCGAGCGTCCAGGGCGAGCCCACGAAGCCGAGCATCGTGCTCTGGCCCTCGATCTCTTTCCGCAGCGTGCTCAGGATCTCGCGCACAAAAGGCAGAGACGCGTCGGGGTCGTCCAAGGGCTTGAGCGCCTTGACCGCGTCCATCGAGCGAATGGGGGTCTCGATGACCGGGCCCTTACCTTTGACGACGTCGAACTCGACGCCCATCGCGGGCAAGGGGGTGAGGATGTCTGAGAACATGATCACGCCGTCGGGCTTGAACGCGCGCCAAGGCTGCATGGAGAGCTCGATGGCGATCTCGGCCGTCTCCGAGCGGTGCCTGAAACCGTACTTGTTGGAGTACTCGCGGAACTCCGCCATGTACCGGCCAGCCTGGCGCATCAGCCACACCGGAGGGCGCTCGACCTGCTCGCCGCGCGCGGCGCGGAGCAGGATGGGCTCGTCCGCGGACGCGCGGACGGCACCCACGGCGCGCGCGTGCACCTTGCCGATGCGCTTCTTCTCGTTAAACGCCTTGGTCGCGGAGGCGAACGCCGAGGCGCCCTGCGCGAGGTGCGCGGCCATCGTCGGAGCGTGCGTTTGGCTTCCCGGAGAGTGCGCAGAGCCGTATCTGCGGCGAGTCGCGCGAGAAAGTCTCGACGCGTGCGGTGCGGTATGCCGCGCGCGTTCCCGCGACGGATACCGAGCCAATCCCGATAACTCGCCCAGCGCAGATCTCCTCAATCGAAGATCTTCTTGAGCCACCTCAGCAGGGCCCATAGGCTACATATGGGCAAACAGTGTTAACGCGACATTTGGCGACGACGACAGCGGAAATGGCAGCCTCGCGCGCCCGTTCCGCCTCGCGAGCGTGCCGCATCATTCATTCGGTCGGCGCGCGGGCACGCGCTCGGAGCCTGCGCTCTCCGTGCGAGCATCCCCATGGCCGCGCCGGCGCCTGAGGTGCCCGTCCAGGTGGGCATGGCGCCCTTCGTGGCGACCGTCTCGGAGCCCACGCCCCTGCCGGACGGGCAGGTGGGTCTGCTCGTCAACTGCGGTCTGCACGCGTCGCGCGTCGTGGGGAAGGGCGGGGCCAAGATCGCGGAGCTCATGACGCAGACGGGCGCGACCATGCGCGTGACGCGCAACTCGGGTCTGTGCGAGATTTGCGGCGCGCCGGACGCGGTGGAGCACGCGAAGCGACTGGTGCTGGAGATCGTGGAGGACGGGGACACGCGGGACCTGCGCGCGGCGGTGTCGCAGGCGCTGCACATCCGCGACGGCGCGCGCGGCGGGCTGGTGGTGGCGGAGCCCACCGTGGGCAGGGTCGGCCTGGACGTCGAGTGGCCGAACGGGGACGCGCCGCCCTCCGAGGACAAGCCGTTCGAGCCGCCCAGGGTGACCAGCGCGTTCGTCGTGCCGCTGTCGCTCAGGTGACGCGGTCTCGCCGCCGCCGCCCCGCGGCGAACGACGCCTGCGTTTTTTCGACGAACCGACGACGCGACGACCGCCGTACTAGCTACTTTCGAATAGACTAAAAAGTCATACGCTCGTTCTACCTCGCCTTAGACGTCTCGCTGTCTCCGCGCGGTCGCGACGATCACAGTCGCCACCGCGCACACGACCACGACCCCGCCCAGTAACGTCTGCGCACCAGGCGCGTCCGCGACGCCCAAGAAAAAACCCAGCGCCGAGCCGAACACCGGCTCGAGCGTCAGCGCCATTGTCACGACGAGCGGCGAGACGTGCTTCAACACGGAGTTGTACCCGGTGTGCCCTATCAAACCCGGGCCGAGGGCGAGATAAGACACGACCACGAACCGTTTAAGGAACCGTGAGGTTCCGGTGACGAACGCCCACCCGAAGACGTCCCCGAGCCAAACGCTTTTCGCGTCGCCGTCCTCCGCGACGGGCTCGCCGGCGACGAGCGCGGCTGTCGATAAAAACGCCGCCGAAAAAAACGTGACGGGAAACGCGTACAGGAACAGAGGCATTTGCTTCCGCAGCTCGCTGCCTATGAGCACGTAGCCGACGATCGCGGCGGCCGCGCCGAGTGATAAGACGTCGCCCTGCCACGTCACGCGTTCGATACGGTTCGATTTCCCTCCCGGCGCGTCGAACGCGACGAGCGCGACGCCGGCGACGCCGAGCGCCGCGCCGAGCAGCTCGCCCCGCGACGTCGGAAACCCGAGCGCGAACGCGCCGAACGCCAGGAACAGGGGCGTGCACGTCACCAGCAACAACGAGTGCGACAGGCTGGTGCTCTGCAGCCCGGCGACCCACAAGCCGAAGTGCACGCCCAGGCACGTCCCCGAGACGACGAGCAAAACGAGCGTGTCGCGCCTCAGCGCGAAGTTTTTCGTACACGCGTCGGCCGCGCGCCACTCTCTTTGGGCGCCCACGAGCAGGACCAAGGACGTGGCCTGCATCCTCCAGCTCGCCAGGCGCAGCGGAGGGACCTCGGAGAGCTGGTCGAACGCGATGCCGGCGGTGGAGATGGCGAGCACGGCCGCGGCGAGCTGCGCCCACGCCCACAGGGGAGCGCCGAACGCCGAACGCTCGAGGAAAGCGACATCGCCACCGAACGCGGGAAGGCGCACGCCCGCGTCGCTCGCGGCGGTTGGGCCGTCGCGGGAGAGGAGCGCCGAGCCGTCCTCGAGGTCGACGGACTCGACGCGTTCGTCCTCCTCAGGCGTCATATCAGCCGGGACATCGCGTCGTCGCGCGAGTTGTGGCGAGAGCCACGACTCGGAGATGAGGTGAAAACGCGTTTTCCGCGTTTTCGCTTCGTCTTCTTCGATACCAAACTTTTTTTCGAACGCTTTTGGGGCCCTCGGCTTGACCGACGGCCATTCGCACCGGCACGATGGAGGCCCCGGGGGCGCTGTTCGACGAGGCGCACCTGCAGAGCCTCGCAAGCTCGTTGGGGAAGAAGCAGAAAGTGAACGGCGTGGATGTTTACGTCAAGGACCCGCAGTGTCACGGTGCGTCCTCGTCATTTTCAAACCGAGAGCTGTCGCGCCTCGTCGAGATCTCGCCGTTCGAACGCGCGTCTTCACCGAAGACGCGCGCCGAGAGTCGCGCGTCTCCCCCGACTCACCCACCCGCGCTTCCCCCCCCTCCCTGACACCCACAGAGACGCTGCAGGATCTGCTTCGGTTCCTGCGCCGCGACGCGTCGAAAGATCGGCCCGTGGCGTGCGCGCTGCACGCGTGGAACGTGCTGGAGAAGGATGCGCTTCCGTTGCTCCTGACGTACCACGGTTCGGACCACGAGGCGCTCTCTCTGGACGCGATCAAGCTCCTGGTGTTCCTCACCCTTCCTCCCGACTCGGACGCCGCGAACGTGATCGATCAGAAACGCAAGTCTAGAGCCGCGCTGGAGGCGATGGTCCGCTTCCGCGCGACGCGCGGCGACGTCTTCGCCGTGCTCTTCTCGCGGCTGGCGGGTCCGCTCGAACGGCACGAGGACAGTAAACTTCGCGCGCGAGAGGAGGATGGCAAACTCGTGCAGCTGTTCGTGACGCTCGTGCGCAACCTGCTGCTCGCCTCGCAGTCGCCCGCGGGCGAAACCAGAGGCGAGGCGGACGCCGCCAAGAGCGCCAGGCGCCTGAGAGCCTCGGTGGTCGAGACGTTTCGAGACCTCAGAGTGTTTTCGTGGTTGGCGCAGATGGCGCGCGACGCGCGGAAGAAACCCTTCTCGGAAGACGCCGCGCTGCTCGTGGAGACGTTCCACCTGCTGTTCGCCTCGCAGTCGCCCTCGAGGCTCGTCAAGACGCTCGCGACGCGCGATGACGAGACGGCGAAAAAGGTGACGAAGGGTGACGATGAACGTTCAAACGAGCGTTCTTCGCCGCGATTGAAATCGCGCGACGACGAAGCGAACGACCCAAACGCCGATTGTTTCGAGGATCCCCAAATCGCCGCGCCGTTTCCTAAACGTCGGACGTTCGTGGACGCGTGTCGTGTGAAGAGCACGGCGATGCGCCACGGCCGGTTCGGGGGCGCGACCTCGCGTCTTTTGGCGCGTTCGGCGACGGAGAGTAAGAAGCGCAAGTCCTTCATCGGGTCCGAGCTCGGAGACGCGCCCGGCGGGTACTTTGGCGAGCGTCCCACCGGCGGTCCCAATCGGCGCGGCGCCAAGGCGCGCGGCGCGAGCGGCGCCATCATGACCGCCGACACCGTCGGCGCGTTCAAGGCACGCCACGACGACATATCGGTTGTCGAGATGGACGACCGCGATCGCGCGGACGACGAGAGCGACCCAGTCGTCCGACAGGCGCTCGCCGAGTTCGCGCTGGACCTGTCGTTTGGCGGGTTCAACGAGATTGCGCTCGCGGCGTGGAACCAGCTGCGGCACGCGGAGCAGCACGCGACGGGCACGGAGGAGCACGCGGCGCGCGTGCACGGTTTCCTGGGCCTCGCGCACTTCTTCGTGGTGTTTTCGCGTCTGCGCCTGGCGAACGCCGGAGCGGACGTCGAGAAGGAGGGCGAGAAGAACGACGACGGGAAGGCGAACGGCGAGGAGGAAACGGCGAAGGAGGAGAAGACGGCGCGCGGTTCGTCCGCCGACGCGTTCGTGGCGTCGGCGTCGAACCTGTTCGACAAGCACGTCACTCACTGGCTGCGCATGACGTGGGACTTTTTCGAGGAAAGCAAGGACCGCCGCGGGTTGGTGCTGGTTTCGGGGCTCATGAACGAGATGCTCGGGTTCCTCTCGGCGGTGATGGACGTCGGCTCGGCGTCCGACGTCTTCGCGTGCGAGGCTCTGATCGCCGAGACGTGCGGCGACGCGGGCGGCGGCGGAGACGACCCTCTGCCTCGATTTTTCGCGTCGCGCGTGAAGCGGTATGAAACCACCGACGCGCCGCTGGTGTTCCTCGCCAACGTCGCCGAGGCTATGCACGGCTCGGGCGACTTGGCGCGCCGCGTCGAGAGTGCTCCGGTTTCGTCTAAGCCGAAGACGTACTTCGACGCGAAGACGGTGGAGAACCACGTGCGTTTAGCCGCGCACTGGCGCCTGAACAAGCCTAAGCTGAACGCCTTCGTGGCGCGCTTCTTCGCCGACGCGCTCGACGCCGAGACGGACGTGACGTTCCACACGTTCGCGTCGCTGCAGACGCTGCACGCGGTGGCCACGGAGACGGCGGGAGAGACGCGGCGCGACTTGAAGATGCTGCGGCGCGTCAGCGCCAAGATCGTCGCGGACTTCGTGGGGGGGCTGTATCAGCGCGAGCGGGAGGACGGCACCGCGCCCGTCGTCCCGCGAGCCAAATACGTCGACCTCGTGTTTTAATTTTGATCGTATTTGTCACTACATCTCCCTCAACGCGTTCTCCGCGATCGCCTCCACGCGCGCCGTGAGCGCGGCGGACGTGCTCTCCGAGGGCAGCGCGCTCGGGCCGGGCGCGACCGGGTTCTTCGCGAAGCACTCCGTCCACGCCTCCTCAAACTTCCGCAACGCGTCGCGAAGCGCGCCGGCGCCGGGCTCGGTGGCGAGCAGAAACACGACGCCCGCGGCGGTCTCGCGGACGTGCATCTTATAGTTGTTCGTGCGGAACGAGTAGTACTGCGTGTTGTTGTTTTCCGGATCGTCCACCGGGCGCAGCTTCGCGATGAACTGCTTCAGGGAAAACAACGAGCCGTAAAGCATCTTCCGCGCGTCGTCGTCGAGGGACGCCGCCTAGATTTCATCGCAAGTCGTTCGTCATCGTTCGTTCGCATCGTTCGCACAGCGACGAGGAAGAGACGGGAGAGACGGGACGGTGACGTGTCAGGCACGCGCGGTTTCGTCGTGGTAACGCGTCGTCGCGTGTTTCTCGAGGCGCGCGACACCTCGCGCGCTCGGCTCCGTGGCCGTCTGCGACGTACCTGCGCCGTTCCCGGCCACGCGTGGTTGAACAGGCACACCCCCTGCGACGGTCGGAGAAGTGGGAACGCGTGAGTTTCGGATCGAGGGACGTTTCGCGTCGGTCGTCGTCGACGTCGCGGCCGTGCGGCGCGCATCCCCTCGCGCGTCGCGACGCGCGCGCGCGACGCACCGCCTTGTTGAAGACCCGGAACGTGTACGCCTTCATCGCGCCCCTCGCGCGCGCCGGCGCCGCCGCGAGTGAGAGGGCGACGTTCGCGAAAAACGACTTACTTTTTTGACGAGCCTCCGGACGCGGCTCTGCGATCTTTAACGACGGTTTTTCTTTTCAGTCAACGTGCGCGGCGCAATCGCGACATCCTCTCACGCCCCGGCGTTGTCCGCCTTCCCCCCCTCCTTCGCTTCGGCTCCTCCCGCGCTTCTTCCGCCCGCCCCCCCGCTTTTCGTGGACTCCGCCGCAAGCTGCTTTTCCCGGATCTTGAACCCGAAGATGCGCGGCACGTAGTTAGTGGCGCACCGCTGCGGCTTGAGGTACCCGTACGTCATGAGAAACAGATGCGGGAACGTGGTGCCGTAGTACGCGCCGTCGATGTTCCCCTGGTACTTCGACCGCGGGAAGTAGATGTCCTCGCACTTGGGGCAGAAGATCTTGACCGTGGCGGTGCGGAAAACATCCGACGTGCCTACCGGGAGGCACGGGTGGTTGTTGCAGTACACCCGCGGGCATCGCCCGAAATGGCACTGCTTGTACTTCTCCAACATCGCCACCATCCCGCGCGACGTCAAGATGTAGCGCGCGTGAATCAGCCCGTAGAGCATCTCCGCGGCGCTCTCCACGAGCTCGTGCTGCTGCTCCGTGAGCATGTCGTCGTTGGGGCTTTCGACGTCTAAGATCAAGTCGAGCGCGTAATCGTAGTACGGCACCATGGACGACAAGCCGCTGAGGTTGAAGTCGTCCTGGATGTACTCCTCGTCAACCTCGCAGAAAAACTCGTTGCCCTTGAGGGAACAGAACCACGAGATCCAGCTCTGCTCGTCCTCGTCCGCGCTGCTGTTCCCCGAAGAGCCGTCGTCGGAGGAGTCCGAGTCGTGATCGAGGTACTTCTTAGAGCCGGACGCGGGGAAACGGTCGTCGTTCTTGTCGTTCTTGTCGCCATCCAAACCCGCGCGCGTGGAAAACCTCATCGCGCCTCCGGAATCGCCTCGCGCGCCGGATTTTTCCATCTCACAGCCGCCCGACGCGCGAGGTCAGTTCGAACCCCACGCGTTTGGAAACGCCCCGAGCTCGGTCGCGCGGCCGTGCCACCCGCGACCTACGTGCCGCGAGTCGATCCGCGAAAGCGCGCGCGCCGGGTCGTCCACCGGACCCGCGGCGATCCGCTGGAATGGCGAGGACCGAGCCGCGGAGAGATACTTTACCGGCAGTGGAATCGCGCCGCAGACTAAAAGGACACGGGCGGCTGACGTGAACACTCGACCGGCGTTGCCCGCCAGCGGGCGCGGGAAGGAAAACACGCGACGGACACGAAAAAAAAAAGTTGTTGGAAACGACCCCCGACGTGGTCCCTCGATCTGGCCTCCACCGCCTCACTCCGCGCGCGCGTGGTCGCCGCACCGCGTCCACCGCGTCGACACCACCCGTGGGCGCGATGACGACGAACGGCACCGCGCCCGACGTCCCCGCGGACGCGAACGAGTCGTGTCCCGGCACGAACGCCGAAGCTGCCGGTCGAGCCGCCGCGTGCGCCGGGTGCCCCAACCAGCAGGCGTGCGCGACCGCGCCCAAGGGCGTGGACCCCGACGTCGTCGCGGTCGCCGAGCGTCTGCGGGACGTGAAGCACAAGATCCTGGTGCTTTCCGGCAAGGGCGGCGTCGGGAAGAGCACGTTCGCGTCTCAGCTGGCGTACGGACTCGCGGCTCACTCTGAGACGGATGTCGGCCTGCTGGACATTGACATCTGCGGCCCCAGCGCGCCGATCATGTTCCACCAACAGGGCGCGGACGTGCACAAGAGCAACAGCGGGTGGCAGCCCGTGTACGTCACCGAGAACCTCGCGGTGATGTCCATCGGGTTTCTGCTCCCGAACCCGGACGACGCCGTCGTGTGGCGCGGACCGCGCAAAAACGGACTCATCAAGCAGTTCCTGAAGGACACCGAGTGGGGCGCGCTCGATTTCTTAGTAGTCGACGCGCCGCCCGGGACGTCCGACGAGCACCTCTCCATCGTGCAGTACCTGAAGCACGCGGGCATTACTGGCGCGCTCATCATCACCACGCCGCAGGAGGTGGCGATGGCGGACGTGCGCAAGGAGCTGAGCTTTTGCAAAAAAGTAAACGTACCCGTCATCGGCGTCGTGGAGAACATGGCCGGATTCGCCGCGCCCGTCTACCGCGCGGCCGCCGGCGGCGGAACGCCGCGATTCGCGACGGGAACTACGACGGACACGAGCAAAGAAAACGACGAAAGAGCAGACTCCTCCGAGTCCTTGACGCAAAAAATACGAGCGGTGATCGAGGCGCACTGTTTTGAGACGGGTGCCGACCCGAACACCGCGTTTCTCGAGACGGACGTTTTCGCCCCGACGAGAGGCGGCGCCGAGAAGATGTGCGCCGACTTCGCCGTGCCGTTTCTCGGACGCGTGCCTCTCGACCCCGCCATCGCGGCGGCGGCGGAACGAGGCGCGTCTCTCTTCGACGAAGACAGCTTCGAAAAAGGCGCCGCGTTCGCCGCGGTGCGCGCGGTGGTCAATCGCGTGCGCGCCGCCGTAGGAGAGGCGTAGCGAAAAAGAGGAAACGCGAGCCGAGACAGAGAGAGACGCGCGCGTCGTTTCGCGCCGTCATCGTTTTTTTTCGTATCACACGAAAGTAGTCCACTAGTCTTTGTGACGGCTCGACGCTTTAAACGCTTCGCGCTGTTGTACAACGTCACGCGCGCGTTCGCGTTCGTTCGCGAAACGCGGACGCGAAACGCGCTCACTCGGCGGCGGCGGCTCTTTTCTTTTTCAGATCCTCCACGGCGGCTTTGATGGCGTCCTCGGCGAGCATGGAGCAGTGCAGCTTGACCGGGGGCAGGTTGAGGTGCTTAGCGATCTCGCTGTTCTTGATCGTCACCGCCTCGTCCACGTGCTGCCCCTTGACCCACTCCGTGACCACGGACGAGCTCGCGATCGCGCTGCCGCACCCGAAGGTCTTGAAGCACGAGTCCACGATGTTCCCGTCGTCGTCCACGCGGATCTGAAGCTTCATCACGTCCCCGCACGCGGGCGCGCCCACCAGCCCGGTGCCGACGTTCGCGTCGGACTTGTCGAACGAACCCACGTTCCGGGGCTTCTCGAAGTGGTCCACCACCTACACGTGCGAAGAAGGCGAGGGGGCGGAGGACGACGCGCGGGTCAGAGGTGACGACAGGAGCGAGGGAACCCTAAACGCGAATCACGAGCCCTTCGCGCTTGGAAGCGCGAACACGGCGAAATTTCACGAGACAGGGGGGTGCGTGACACGCACGTTCTTGTGGTAGCTCCTGGTCGCGGAGACGGACGCGGCGGCCGCCCGGCCGGTCGCGGAGGCGCGCGCCACTCGCGAGAGGGAGAGCATCGCGGAGGGCGACTGGGGACGAGCGAAGGCGCGTCGAGGTCTGAGGGAAAGGTGACGTGTGTGGCTTTCCGACGTCAGCAAAATCAGCGATTTTTCGGCGACGATTATTGTTGAGTGCGCTGCACTGGTGACTGTTCGGGCTCCGGGCGAGATCTGGATCACAGACACGGGCGCTCGGCTGTGCGACGCCACGTAGGCACCACCCACCATGGCGCGTCGTTACGATTCGCACACCACCACGTTCTCCCCGGAGGGGCGGCTGTTCCAGGTACGACCCGGCGAACCCGCCGCAGGGCGCCGCGGACGTCGCCGCGCGAGGGAGATCATTTTGAACCCACCGCCCGATGTTCGCTTTCGACCCGTCCCCGCGGTCGTCTCGCGCGTCGTCTCCGGTCCATTCGCCGATCGAGGCACGACAGACCTGACCGCCCCCCCCCCGTCACGAACTGCAGGTCGAGTACGCCATGGAGGCCATCTCGCACGCCGGAGCGGCTGTGGGCGTCCGCACGGACGAGGGCGTCGTGCTCGCCGCGGAGAAGAAGATCTTGAGTAAGCTGCTGGAGACGAGCGTGGCGAGCGAGAAGATGCACAAGCTGGACGACCACGTCGGGGTGGCGGTGGCGGGGATCAACTCGGACGCCAACATCTTGATCAACTCGGCGCGACTCAGCGCGCAGCGGTACCTGATGACGTACCAGGAACCCGTGCCGATGGAGCAGCTCGTGCAGACGCTGTGCGATCAGAAACAGGGGTACACGCAGTACGGCGGCCTTCGGCCGTTCGGCGTGTCGTTTCTGTTTGGGGGGTGGGACAAGAACTGCGGGTTCCAGCTGTACCAGAGCGACCCGTCCGGGAACTACGCGGGCTGGATGGCCGCTGCGATCGGCGCGAACGCCACCGCCGCGCAGGCCATCCTCAAGACGGAGTACAAGGAGGGCATGTCGCTCACAGACGCGCGGCGGCTCGCCACGAAGGTGCTCAAGCAGACCATGGACAGCACCAAGCTCGAGGCGGAGAAGGTGGAGATGGCGGAGGTGAGCTGGAAGAGCGACGCCAAGCAGGCGGTGGCGTACCGGGTGCTCAAGGAGACCGAGCTCGCGGAGCTGTGCGACCAGGCCAACAAGGAGGCGGAAGCCAAGGCGGCCGCGGGGAAGAAATGAGAAATGTAGAGAGTCCAGGAGACGACCGGGTAGAGGAGAGACGACCGCTCGTCTGGATGATGAGATGATTAAACGACGGCTTCGTTTTCGCTAAAAAAAACAACCCCTCTTCTTCCACGCGTCGTTGGGTTTCGCGGTCTCGACCGCGCCTCTTACGCGTTGGCGATGATCTGGTGGATCAGGTCCGACACGGCGGGATCGGAGGACCGCACGGTGAGTTTCATGGCGACGTTTTGGTTCGCGTCTATGCCGAGGTTCAGACGCACGAGAACCCGCACGTCCCCGACGAACGTGCCGCTGAGCAGCGTCGCGTGCGAGCGCGCGTTCGGAGGCACAGCCTCGCTGCCCTCGCACGGCGCCATGCCGAGAATCGTGCTCACCGCGTCCACGGCTTCCTCCAGGCTCTCGCGCGTGCCGAGCCCGTAGTCGTCAACGCGCTCGTTTTCCTCCGGGCTCTCGTCCCACTGCTTGCGGAAGTTCGCGGTGCCGCTGGGCTTGATCAAATCAAGCGTCGAGACGTCCACGTCCTCCAGAGTGTACTCGTCCTCGTACCCGTCCTCCTCGGGCTCGCCGGACGCGGGGTCCACCTCTTTGCTCGTGAAGCGCAAGATGCACGCAAACTTGGCGGCGACGTGCTTTGCCGGGTCGGGCATCGCGAACGCCACGAACGTCGACCCTGAGGCGTTGAGAGGCATGCGTGGCAACGTCACCGTGTCCTCCTCCTCGAACAAACCGTCCTCCCCTTCGATGAGCTCCATCCCAACCGACACGTCCTCCAGCACCTGCTCCTCGATGGTGTTTGTACACTTAAACTGAAACACCAAGTGGTTCGTGAAGACGTGCTTGACGCACGAAACCGCGTACTCCGTCTCCGCCTCGGTGAGCTCCACCGCGGGCGCGGACTTGTGCACCGGGCCGAAGTGCGCGAACTGGGGCATCGAAGCCACCAGCGCTCTCGCCGACTCCAGCTCGGCGTCCACGCTCGGCGCCGGCGCCGACGACTCGGCGGCTTTTTTCTTCGCCGCGCCGGCGCCGCGCTTGGGCGTCGGCGGCGCCTCCGGGGTGTGATCCACCGCGCTCAGGTCGAACGCCTGCGACTCGAAGCGCTCGTCCGCGACGTAGGCGCGTAACGAAGCCTCCAGCGCGCCGAGGGGCGTGTCGAATTTAGCCAACGTGGAGGACGTCGTGCTGTTTTCGTCCCCGTCGCGCCCCAACTCCTGTAACGCCGAGACGAAAAACGCGGCGCGGTCGCGCACCTCGTCGTCGTTGTCGTACAGGCATCGTTTCAACAACACGAGGATGCTGGGTCTGAGCTGCGGGCAGTTCTGGCCGAACTTGGCGAGCGCGCACACCGCGGAGGCGCGGATGGTGGCGTTCTCCAGGATGACGCGGTTGTAGATGAAGCGGATGTACTTGCTCGGGTCGGCGGTGCTCGGGCCTTGGTCGCCGAGCAAGTGCAGAATCTGCGACGAGAGGTAGGTGAACTCGCAATCCTCGATGAACTCGCTGAGGTGCGCGAGGCCGGACTCCTTCGCCTCGGGGATCGCCTTGATCAGGCACAGGATGGAGTCCACGATCGCGCGCTTGAACTCGAACCCACCCTCCTCGCGCAGGATGCCGCTCAGGAAGTTCATCAGCGTCCGGTGCTTCGCCGGGAACTTGAGGCACAGGCTCTGGATCGCCTCGACGACGACGATCTTGAACTCATCCTGGATGTCCGACATGAAGGTGGTGATCTGCTTCATGAGCCGGTCCACGGAGGACTCCGCGCCCGTCTTGAGCAGCGTCGTGATCGCCAGCGTCGCGACCGAGCGGTTGGAGTCCGAGATGAGCGCCTCCATGTCGATGTTGCAGTTCGTCACCGAGAGCGGGTGGATCATCGCGACTTTGTTCAGCGCGCGAATCGCGGCGAACCGCAGCGTGGGCTTGGACGACGACAGGAACAGCTGCAGCACCGTGATCGCGGGTTGTAACTCGCGCGGCGTCACGCCGTTCAGGTCCGTGATCACGCGCGCCGCCTCGAAGATCACCATCTCGCTCTTGTGCCGTAAGCACGACTCCAGGAAATCGTAAAACGGCCGCTCGCCGCCTTCGCCGCCGCTCTCCGCCGTGGACGCCTTTATCACCGCCGCGACGTAGCGGATCACCAGGCACTGCGCTAACGGCGAACGCACGGGCGAGCGCGTGAGCTGCGTCACGAGCTTAGACACCGCGAGCCGGTCGTTGATCTTGATCTGGTGTAACAAACCGAGCGCGTGGAACTGCACCACCGGGTTCTTGGAGTTGACCGCCTCTTGTACTTCGTTGGACCAGCGTCGCACGACATCCGCGTTTACCCCGAGAAGGTGGATCCCCGACACGAGCGCCGCCGAAGACACCACCGCGTTTTTGTCCACCACGGCTTGTTTCAGGTACCGCTCGATCTGCCCCAACAACCCGGAGTCGATGATCGAGCACAGAACCCTGATGGCGTTGGCGCGGTACAGGTCGATCTTGCTGTTGATGTCCTTCATCAGCGACGACGTCACGATGATCACCTCATCCGCCGTCGGGCAGATCTCCTTGATGATCAGGTACACCATGCGCCGCAAGTTGCTGTCCTTGGACTGGAACAGCTTCGTCACGGAGAAGAACACCTCCGTGGCTTCCGTCTGCGTGGAGGCGGGAGTCGAGATTCGTCGCGGGGGGAGGTCAGGCGTCGGCGTTTGGCGAACGGCGCCGCGCGAGTTTTCGCGGAAAAAACGCGTCCGCGGCACGCGCGACCGGCTCCGGTGCGACTCGACGCGTGTCTTGTGACCGAGCGCTCGGGCGTGATCGGTCGAGCGGCGCGCGCGTTCGTCGGCGCTCGTCTCGATCGTCGCGTCTCGCGCGCACCTTCGTGAACGTCTCGCCCTGGTTGAGCAGGTACAGCAGCTTGGTGATGACCTGCTGGCACCTCCGCGCGTCCAGCTGGGACTCGTTGAAGCAACGGGCCTCCTGCAGCACCGCGCCCTTCTCGATCCCCCAGAAGGGTGAGAATTCCATCCCGTCGTCGGAGTCTTCGTCGCGCTTCTTCATGCCGTCGGGGGCGACGCCGTGCGCGGATTCGGCCATGACGATCGCACCGCGGGTCGAACGCGCCGAGCCCGCTTCGCAGTCAAAACGCGCCGGCCGCGCGAGTGGGTGTGATCACGAATTCCAAAGCACCCGCGGCTCAAGGCGCCTCGGGTTTTTCCGCAAATCGCCGGAACCGTAAATTAGACCGCGAAACGCCCGATCTCGTGCGCTCGAACCGCGCCGTGTTTGCCTGCCGTTTTTTCAGCAAAAAGTGATGAGCGGGGAAGGCTCGCTCACACGCGAGATGCGCGTGTCCCCTAAAGGGTCGTCGGCATGACGACCACGCTCCCGTCGCCCGCTGTGGAGCGGTATCTGTTCGGGTTCTTCTCCATCGGGTGCCTCCTCGCTGGGTACTGCGTCGGATCTAGCAACGTCACGCTCTCGCAGCAGTGCGCGGGGCAGTTCTCGGAAGATGCCGACCCGGAAACGTCTTCCAAGCTCGTCGCCGCGTTCTCCGTGGGGGCGCTCGCTGGGTGCCTGCTGCTGATGCGTCTCGGGGACGCGCTCGGGCGGCGGCGCGTCATCCGCGCCTCCGCGCACGCGTTCCTGGCGGGCAGCCTCCTGACCGCGGGTTGCCCCTGTCCCGGGCAGAGGGGGTTCGACGCGTCCGCCACCACGGCGGTTCTGGGAATAGGGCGGTTCCTGTGGGGACTGGGCGGCGCGCTCAACTTCCAGGCCACCTCGCAGTACGTCGCGGAGGTGATGTCGCAGGAAAACAGGGGATTCTACCTTCCGCTCCTCTCCCTGGTCGTCGTCGTCGGTGACCTGTGCGGCGCCGCCGTCGGCGCGACGGCGGAAAGTCTCGCGTGCGGATGGCGATTAGCGGCGGCGGCGATGGCGCTCCCCGCGCTCGCGCTCGCGCACGTCGCGAACGTCTTGCCGGACTCGCCCAGGTGGCTCGCGCTTAACGCCGTCGCTCGCGCGCGAGGCAACAAAAGCGGACTGGGCAACGGATACAAAGGCCGCGGAGACGCCACTGCGGGTTTTCTTTTGTCGGACGCGGGCACTCCTCACGCGACGAGTAACTCCGCGCCCTCCGCGCCGCGAAACGCGTTGAACCGAACGTCTGTCGAGGGCCCGAACGAGCTCTCCGAAGCGCGGCGCGCGCTCACCGTGCTTCACTGCACGCAGCCTTCGCGCCGGAGCTCTTTTGGGATCTTCCGGCGGGGCTTCCCGGATGTCGTTCCCGGCGCGAAACAGCGCGCGGCGCTGGAACGCGAGCTGGAGAACGTCTTGCGTGTCGCCAAGGCTGACGCGTACGAAGAAGAGAGTCACTCGTTTTCGAACGACGCCTGGGAGAAAAAAAACAAAACTCCGAAACGACTCTTCGCCGACGTCCGCGGCTCCGTGGCGGCTCGTCGCGCTCTGTTCGTCGCGCTTTGGCTGACGGTGCTCGGGCAGCTCAGCGCCGGTCCGGTGATCCAGTACTTCCCGAAGCACATCTTCGAGCTCGCGGGGCACGTCGCTGGCGACGCCGACGCGGGGGTCAGCGCGTCGTCGCTCACGGTGTGGACGAGCTTTTTCAAAGTGGTCGCCACCGGCGTCGTGGCGACGTTCGTGGACACGTTCGGTCGGCGTTTCTTCTTCGCGTTCGGCATCACCGCGCAGCTCGCCGCGTGCGTCGTGCTCGCGCTGGCGTTCGGGAACCACGGGTGGGACGAGGACGCGCGGGGCGTGCGCCTGCCACACTGGCGCGGCGCGTTGGCGGACGCGTCGGTGTTTCTGTGTCTGACAGGGTTCCAACTCGGGTTCGCGTCTTTGACGTCGCCCGTCATCGCCGACGTCTCGCCGATGCGCGCGAGAACGAGCATCATGGCTGCCGCGTCGTTTCTGAATTGGTCGCTTTCGGTTTTGCTCACGTGGACGTTCCCGAAAGTCAACGACGAACCGGGGATACGGGTCATGTTCCTAGCGTACGCCGCCGCGCTCGCCGCGTCGCTCGGCTTCGTCGCGCGCTTCGTCCCGGAAACCACCGGGCGCACTTTGGAGGAGGTGGAGCTGGTGCTGGCGAAGTCCGCGAGCCTGGCAGGCGCGGTGCGGGTGCTGAGCGCCGGGGAAGGCGCCGGGGAAGGCGCAGGCGGAGAGAGTTCGAGGAGCACGCGCGCGCGGTGACGCCGAGCGAGCGTTTGGGAGAGCGTCGCGTAGCGTGCTCCGAGGTGGGCGAGAGTTTCGTTTGACGTTTCGTCGGGTTGAAATTGACCCACGCGAACGTCGTCGTGACGTTCGAGAGATAAAAGTGTGACTAAATGCGCACTGGTGCCGTTCGCGACGACGCGGCGAGGACCGAATCCCCCGTTGGCCTTGGTCCGTCGCCAGACCCGATCGCACGCGTCGCCGCGCCACGATGAGTTTCTTCCTCCGCGCTCCCTGTCTGCAGTCGTTGAAGCAGACCACGGGCATCGTCGGCCTCGAGGTGATCCCCAACGGCCGGCAGGTACTGGGCGACCTGGTCCGCAAGGTGCTGTTCGACGTCCGCGCGTCCATCCCCGAGGATGCGGGCTACCGCAAGGTGGTGGAGCAAACCTACGAGCACCGGTTAGCGATCATCGAGGCGAACGAGGACCCCGCCGCGATCGAGGCGGAGATCGGCTCCGGGCAGCTCGAGGAGCTCGTGGCGCAGGCGAAGGACGAGCTGGGCTTGATCCCCAAGATGGCGGAGTGGAAGCCGTGGGTGTTTGACCACACCATCAAGATTCACGACGAGGAGGCGCCCGCGAAGAACGAAGCGGAGAAGTGATTTGGGAACAAAGGTTTTTTAGCGCGCGCGCGCGAACGGGCGAGCGGTTGTAAAACACGTCATACGATGAAAAACACCCCCGACGTGACAAAAAAAACACGACACTCCTCGCCCCTCTCAGTCGTCGTCGTCCCACGCCGTCCCTTTTCTGTCGCTCCTCTGCTCCTTGACGAGGTTTTCCATCAAATTCGCGCCGCGGCGGTTCTCGTCGCGCCGCGCTTTTGGGTCGCCGGCGCGTTCGTTTTTGGATGCATCGCCGCCGAGCGCCTCCGAGCTGAACGAGTGATGCCTGGTCATGCCGTTCGAGCTCGCGGCGCTGTACTTCATGGCGAGCTCGGAGAGGACCGCCACCACCTTGTCCGGGAAGTGGTCGGTGAAGAAGTTGTTCGTCACCAGCAAACCCTGCCGCATCACCTCGCGCGCCGTCACCCATCGCGCTTCGTACGCCTCCGCCAGCGACGACGGCTTTCGGCGGCCCACCGGAAGACGCCGCAGGTGCAGCAGTCGACCCGGCGGGTACAGCTCCGCCGCCATCAGCGGCCTTTCACTCACCTGCCGGACGTGGAAACGCTCGAACGCCTCTCTTAAGCGCGTCGCCTCGTGCGGGAGGACCTCTTCCTGATCGGGGGGGAACAAAACGTCGCTCTCCTCGACGTCGCGCGCGCCGAGCGTGACGCGCGCCAGCAGCGAAAACTTGGAAACCTTGCATCGCGCGAGCGCGTCCACCAGGTCCCGGCGCAGCTTCAACAGACACGGCCCGCTGAGCCGCGCGATGATGTCGTTGCCGTGGATGGAACTGACCGTCCACTCGCCGCACGCCTTGGCGAGCTCCGCGCTGAGCAAACCGCCGGGGGGCTCGATGCCCCACACGCGCACGTCGGGGAACGTGTTCCGGAGATGCAGCGAAAGCACCGTCGCGACCCCCGCGCCGAGGGAGTGACCGCACAGCACCAACGTCCAGCCCTCGTGCCCGCGCGCCTGGTCGTACTCCAGGCGCTGGTCCCCCGCGGCGCCGCGGGGCGCGTCCGTGGCCTGCGGCGCGGGAGGCTGCTCCCCGAGGAGCACCTGGTGCAGCACCCGGTGCCTCTCGAGGTCGGACAGGATGAAGTTGGCGGCGTTCACCACCCCGGCGTGGCAGTGCAACTGCGCGCCGCGCAGGTGCGGCATGCCTATCGCCTCCGCGTTGAGCATCACGGGCTTGTACATGGAGTCCGTGATGCAGTCCTGCACGGACATCGTGCCGCGCACGGACACGACGATCGCCTTGCGCGCCGCGTCGCGCGCGATGAAGTAGGGCTGCTCGCCGGAGCCGTTGGTGAAGGAGACGTAAAACAAATCCTCCCCGCGGATCCCCGCGCACGTCTTCAGCGCCTCGCGGTCCAGGCTCTCCGGTCCGTCAACCTCACTCCCGTCGTCCGTCACCGGCAAACCGCTCTCGGGGTCGATAAGCACCTCCCCACCGTTTTTTTGGCGTAACTCCGCGGGGCAGCAGCAGCAGCAGCACTCCCTGAGCCCGCGCGCGCTGCACGCGAGCGCCAAGCCGCCGGTCGGGTTCGCCCACGTGTACAGCATCCAGCCGTACGCCGCGAGCGCCCAGCGCGCGTAGTGCGCCGCCTCCGCGAGCATGTCCGACAGCGCCTCGGGGGACATGGGCTCGCCAATCGTCGATGCGGTCGGGTCGTTCGAGTCGTCGTCGTCCGATACGGACGCCGACGCGGAGTCGAGACTCGGCGACGCATCGGAAAGTAAAGGCGCGGTGACGCCGTCGCGCGTCGCTTCGTCTCGCCTCGCTTCGCGCGCGCCCCTGTCTCGCCGCGCGCCGCGGCTCCCGCGCGCCGCGCCTTCCGTCACGCTCCAGCCGAGCGGCTCGCCCTCGAGCTTCCCCCTGTGCTGCAGCGCCAGCAGCGCGAGGCCGGCGGCGATGTCGCTCGGCACGAGGTCGGCGCCCTGGAACACCTCGCCGAAGCACGTCGCGATCTGCGAGAGCGTGCCCTGGTTGTCGCGCTCGCGGTCGCTCCCGGCGGGCATGCACAGGCAGCATCCCAGGATGCTGAACATCCTGTTCCAGCGCTCCTCAGACGGCAAGTGCGCGAAGACGCTGAAGATGAGCGCGACGCCGAGGAAGTTGCACGCGATGATGAAGTAGTTGCCCACGATGACGACGACGATGGCGGTGTGCACGTGGTTGCGCACGTAGCAGCTGTTCCCGACGTGGTAGTCCAGGAGCGTGCCGAGCGCGGTGAAGCACACGTCCGCGATGGTCAGCGTGAAGTGCATGTACAACAGCGTGTTGATGTGCGTGCGCTTGTTCGGCTGCAGGATGGTGCCCTTCAGCGACTGCCGCAAGATCAAGCCCTCCAGGCACATGCTCAGGAAGAAACACGAAAACGTGCCGAACAACCACGTCATCGCGGTCTTTCCCGCCGCGCACCGAGCCTCCAGACCCTGGTGCGCGCGCTCGTACACGAACAGGATCACCGTGCACCTGCGGTCGCGGGGATGACGGGGTGTGACGGAAATCAGACGCGAGCCGGCGACGCGAGGGGTCTTCGCGGAGAGACGGAAGAGTTACGCGAGGCGGAGGAGGGTGTGGGTCGCTCGGGGGGTGCGCACCACACCACGTGCACCACCATCAGGCACATCATGGGGATGGGGAGGTCATCCGCCGCGACCAGCCACGTGCGGCCGAACAGGCTGAGCGCCGGCATCCCGGCCGGACCACTCGCCCGCGCCGCGACGAGTGCCTCGGACGCACGAGACGCGGACAGGAAAGCCCAATTTCGTCAACACCCACGCTGGCGGATTTTCATTGAGGAAACGAAGCGGCCCGAGAGTGCCGGTGAAATCTCGAAAATCCCCTTTCGTTTCCCGCTTCACCGGTCCGCGTCTGTGCGCCACCGCGAGAGAGGCGAAAAGCCTCGATCAACCTCTACCGATCGACGAAACACTTCACCGCCGCCGCACCAAAGCCGCCGCCGCTCGGGGAAAATCAGGTTTCGGTCGCGCCGCTCGCGCACTGCGAGACGCGCCTCGAAGGCACGCTCTCGTCTCGCCTCTCTCTCGCGCACGCGGACGCGC
>Ga0209251_1000653_pt1 | contig 30465 bp, 32 predicted proteins | sample SaaInlV_100m_DNA_6_FD_184665 | JGI IMG/M metagenome (GOLD analysis project Ga0209251, IMG submission 184665) | Marine microbial communities from expanding oxygen minimum zones in the Saanich Inlet - Saanich Inlet SI073_LV_10m_DNA (SPAdes) (version 2) | ecosystem: Environmental > Aquatic > Marine... | reverse complement strand
TAGGTTTTCGGGTTAGTGAGGCCACTAAAGGGACAGGTTCCTATATATCTCTATAGCACTTTGTCCCCATAAGGATCAGATAACGGTCATCTAACCCGAAACTTAAGTAGAACTGGTTTACATCACCACAACCCTCATCACTGGCAGAGGCTATGTATATATAACGTAGACACCCCGTCTGGCCCATGCCGTAGCACCCTGATCTAGCATTAACAATATTCTGGGATAATAGGCATGAAGACTGGGTCTTGTCGTTACAACATCAGGATCGGCTATAGGCATACATCCAGCCGCCACCCACTGCTACTACACTACTGGCTCAGAAATAGGCCCTTAGAGGCGCAGTGTAGGCCCACCAGCGAGTTTAGTACCCAGCTCCAGTGGTGCCCTACCTGAGGGCTAAAAGTACCCAAATACGGGGTGCAGTAAGCAGGGTGCATATAGCCGCCACACTATCACTGGGTAAAACAGTCAAGCCTCGTCTATAAGCCCTTTACTGTTCTAAAATCCCAATCTCAGGTCAGGCTCGTGTACGGTATCCCCCATACCCCCCATGGCACATGCCCCCATCCTACTATTACTGACCAGATTACTGACCATTATGCGCCTTATTGTGATGAACTGGGCTATGCTGTATGTAATGATATCAGAGTGTTAGCAGTAATTCGGTGCAGCAGGAAGGAGCCATCACCTCCTTAGAGCGTCTGTATATGTATCCATTCTTAACAAGTTATAAACCAAATCGCCTTGGCTAACTTAAATTTACCGTTAGCCCAAAACCGCTAGAACACCTCTTTAAACCACAAATTGCGCCAGCATCTCGTCATCGGTCAGGTCGGTATAGGCAAATCCTGCCGCATCCAATCGTTCAAAAAACTGGTTAAATTGATCTGGGGTCGTTGTCTCGATCCCGATTAAAACCGACCCGAAATTACGCGCTGATTTTTTAAGGTACTCAAACCGTGTGATATCATCATTGGGTCCAAACACGCCAAGAAAATCTTTCAAAGCGCCAGGCCGCTGTGGCAGCCTCAGAATAAGATATTTCTTCACCCCAGAATAGCGTTGCGCTCGCTCTTTTACTTCGGGCAGCCGCTCAAAATCGAAATTTCCCCCAGAGGATATACAGACCACCCGCCGGCCACGGATCGACTGACCCAGATCTTTTAACGCATCGATTGCCAGCGCGCCAGCTGGCTCGAGGACGATGCCTTCAATGTTCAGCATCTCAAGCATCGTTGTGCAAATCCGATCCTCAGCTATGGTCAGCGTATTGGCCAAACCAACATCCTTGAGACGGGCAAAGGTTTTTGTTCCGATCTGCCCAACCGCTGCACCATCCGCAAACGTATCGACCTTATCCAATTTCACCGGTCGTCCCGCTTTAATCGCGGCACGCAGACATGCACCACCGTTTGGTTCGACAAAGGTATAGGTGCAGGTCGTCCCAAAATAGCTGATTAACCCAGATGACAGCCCACCACCGCCCACCGGCAGAATAATATGATCCGGTACTCCGCCAAGCTGATCCTCGATCTCGACCCCGACACTGGCCTGCCCTTCAATCACATCCTCATCATCAAATGGCGACAGAAAATAAGCCCCCTGATTGGCACAATACGCCTGTGCTGCCGCCAAACATTCGTCAAAATAATCCCCAATCAGCCTGACCTCAACCTGTTCACCACCAAACATCTGGGTTTTCTGGATTTTTTGCTGCGGTGTGGTAACCGGCATAAAAATCGTACCCTGCACGTCGAAATGGGCGCACATGAATGCCATGCCCTGTGCTGCATTACCCGCACTGGCGCAGACAAAATGCTTTTGACCAGCCAGTTTGCGCATGGCATTGAACGCGCCACGCAGTTTATACGACCGCACCGGCGACAAATCTTCGCGTTTGAGCCAAATCTCGGCCTGATAGAGGGCCGATAAATGATCGTTAAGTTGCAGAGGCGTGGCTTGAAATACGGCGCGCATTTCGGCTTCGGCGACACGGGCTTGGGTTCTAAAATCGCTCATAGCAGATGTTATGCCCAGCAGTTATTTCAACGCAAGTACTGAAACGTCAATTCAAGGATCGCTTTTCAACATAATGGCCGTAAACCGTGGTCACTAAGCTGGTCCAAAGCATAACGCCAACCCACCCCAAAACCGTCTCTTGTAAAAACGATAGCAGCGTAACCTCCTGATTAAGCTGTGCAAAGAAAACAAGCGCTCCGAACGGAGGGCCAAATAGAAAAAACAATGTCAAAGTCTGACCCCGTGTTACGGTCCATGCTGCTTTTAAACCAAGATCATGACCAAGTGCTGCAGCTGACAATAGCGGGGTAAGCCGAAATAGGATAATGGCACAAAAAGGCACTAGAAGAAGAAAGCTGAGAACAAGCACACCGATTAGAGTGTAAGGGTATGCGTCTTGATACATCCAGTAAGGCAAGAATAATAGCAGCATCGGAAGACTTGCCAATAAAACCATCAAAACGCTCTTTTGGAAATAGACCAATGTTGGTTTGAAATAGAATTCAGGTATGAATGCCCGAGGGGCTTGCTTCAATAAAATATAACGGTGCCAAGCCACACTAATCCAAAGCATTGTCACAATAGATAAAATCGATAAAATCACCGCAGAAGGCCAAAGCCAACCATTTATGGATTGGCCTTGTTCGGGACCTGCGGACAGCGCCTGATCAAAGCTGATCCCGAAGTAAACCTCATACCCGCGCCGCAAGATAGCAATAAGTCCGTATAAAAACCCTGAAATTTTCATTGTGTCCGGGAGGTTTTTGAACAGCTGTAAAACCGATTGCCTCAGCAATTTCCAAGCCTTCATTGCATGTTCCCTTTAAATTAAATTTTATAAAATATCTCTGTCGATTAATGACAATTGCCCGCCTGTTCAATGGTAAACCTGCCCTATGGGCCTTGCCCCGCAGCGTAAAACCCGCTATCCGCGCCTGCACCCACTCCGTGAGGTTTGTCTAAGGAATTTCAATGTCTGTGCCTAAAAACTCTGCACCAAAAAAAGTTGTTCTTGCCTATTCTGGAGGCTTGGACACATCAATCATTCTAAAATGGTTACAGACCGAATACGGCTGTGAGGTGGTGACCTTTACCGCTGACCTGGGTCAGGGCGAAGAACTTGAGCCAGCGCGGAAAAAAGCCGAACTTTTGGGAATTGCGCCTGAAAATATTTATATTGAAGATGTCCGCGAAGAATTTGTGCGTGATTTTGTCTTTCCGATGTTTCGCGCCAATGCACTTTATGAAGGGCTCTATCTGCTGGGCACATCTATTGCCCGTCCGCTGATATCAAAGCGCCTTGTCGAAATCGCGGCACTGACCGGCGCAGATGCCGTGGCCCATGGCGCGACCGGCAAAGGCAATGATCAAGTGCGGTTTGAACTGGCCGCCTATGCGCTGAACCCCGATATCAAAGTGATTGCCCCATGGCGGGAATGGGATCTTTCAAGCCGGACCAAACTTATCGCTTTTGCCGAAGAAAACCAAATTCCCATCGCCACCGACAAGCGCGGCGAAGCACCTTTTAGCGTCGATGCCAACTTGCTGCACACGTCATCCGAGGGCAAAGTTCTGGAAGACCCCGCTGTCGAAGCGCCCGATTACGTTTATCAGCGCACCGTCAGCCCCGAAGACGCCCCAGAGACGCCCGAATTCATCGAGATTGGATTTGAACGCGGTGATGCCGTTTCAATCAATGGTGAAGCTTTGTCGCCGGCAACCATTCTAACCCGCCTGAACGAGTTGGGCGGCAAACATGGCATTGGCCGGCTTGATCTGGTCGAGGGGCGGTTTGTCGGGATGAAATCCCGCGGCATTTATGAAACCCCCGGCGGCACTATCCTGCTTGAAGCGCACCGCGGGATTGAGCAGATCACCCTTGATCGCGGCGCGGCGCATCTGAAAGACGAGCTGATGCCAAAATATGCCGAGCTGATTTACAACGGTTTTTGGTATTCGCCCGAGCGTGAGATGCTACAGGCCCTGATCGATGCCTCCCAAGAGCATGTGACCGGCACAGTGCGGCTGAAACTCTATAAGGGATCGGCGCGCACCGTCGGGCGCTGGTCTGAACACAGCCTATATTCCGAAGCGCATGTAACCTTTGAAGATGACGCCGGCGCTTATGATCAAACCGATGCGGCTGGCTTTATTCAGCTGAACGCGCTGCGCCTAAAACTGCTAGCCGCGCGCAAGCGTCGGTTGGGGTAAGATATTTACCTATTAGCGGCCCCTCTAAGTCCTTAATACAATCAAAGGCTGATTTTTTTCTGAAGCGCCCTATGAGGTATTGAAGTTGCAAGAGCTGCGTCAGTATTATTTAGCGCAGTCAATTACTTGATTTTATGGCATCAAATATTCCTTTGCTAGCGGTCAGTATTATTTTGCGCTGTTTATTGAAAACCCCGACCAGATCAATTTTGAGTTTTTGGCAAGACAACCAGTGGGTGTTCTGGCAACACGCGAATAGTCGTAATTGAGGCGCTTGTTTAAAATAACCTGCTTTGGCGGTCTGCTACTCTTGGTTGGCGCACTGGGGTGGGTGTTTTATAAAGAGCCGGTGTTCAGAGCGTATCTTTGCCCCAGCTGCTTTGGCTTAACCGAGATTGAGCCCCATATTATCTAGAGCAAACCGATGATGCGACGCGCACTCAAATTCGGGCTAATGTGCTCAAAGCTCAGCGCGATATCGAAGCGTTTTTCCAACCTCCCTTTTCGCTTCCAACAATGCTGATTTGCCTCACAGAAATTTGCCAAAACCGGCTGGGTGGCAGTCAGGCGCTTGGACTGGCCTATGGAACCGTATTTATTCTTATTTCTCCCAAAGGCGCAAACCGGAAGATCATTACCCATGAGTTGGCGCATATTGCAGTCGGCAGGCAGCTGGGTAGCCTTGCAATGGTAAGCGGCCGCCTGCCAGCATGATTTTTTGAAGGCCTCGCCGTGATTGTTTCGCGTGATGCCATATATCTTACATTTCCCAAAGGCAGTTACCCCGATGTTGCACTGCCTTCCTCGTTTCGCGAATGGCGCCGAAGGGCAGAGTTGGAACACGCACAGCTTTATCCTGCCGCGGCGTTCAAAGTATCACAATGGATGGATAAAAACGACGGCGTTTTCGGGGTACGGGTGGCACTTAAGGCACTGGCTGAAGGCGAGGTTATCAATTTTAACTGATACTACCACTCAGGCAACAAATCCTAAGATACAAGTTTCACCGCTGCCAACCGATTATAAGCCGCCATGCCCTGCGCCGCCAAATCAGCCACCGCGCCGTGCAATTCCGGCAGCGCTGCCTCAGGCCCAGCGAACCCAGTGGACCTGTGCACCGCGCCGTACCAATGTGACGCCCAGACGCCATCACTGGCGTGGCCACCCGCCGGCCATGACAGCATTGCCGGATCAAATCCCAGACCCAGCGCCGCGCAAAGGCGGCGCAGCATACCCTCAGGATCAGCGCGGATATCGGCAGCCTCTATGACAAACGCAGACTGGCCCAACGCCTGAACATAATCGTATAGCTCTGCCTGTTGCACAAACCCCAAATCCTCAAGGCTGGGATTTTCAAACTTGGCGGCAAAGCTGGCCACCACCCGTGCGGGATGGCGGATCAAAAACACGTTAACCACATCTCTCATCCACTCGCGCGGGATACCGGCGGTCATATGCTGGGTCATATGTTTGTGATAGACATGCGGGCGGGCTTTTGGCAGCGGCGCCAACATCGCGGCAATCACGTCTGCCGGATCGTTCGGCTGATCGGCCAGAACCTCGGACCGCAATGGATGATCAAGACCGGATTGCGTCAGATAAGCCGCGTAAAACGGCTCATCCACCACCGCAAAATCCGCACGGTTGCCAAAGGCATACATCAGCGCGGTTGACAGGTTGCGCGGGCCCGACCACATGGCAATCCGCATTAGGAACCGACCTTTAACGCACCAAAACATACCCCGCCATGACGGGGATCATTGCGAATTGAAATAGCTCTATCTATCATCAAATCTCACTCTTTTACCGCCACGCTAAAAACAATTTTGTGCGCCGCCAAGCCCTTAAACCCTCAAATCAACTGTGCATCCTGCAAATCTTTCAGATCAGGGATCACATCCGCCGTCCCCAGCCGTGTCACCATCAGTCCAGCGGCCTTAATGCCCAGTGAAATCGCCTGCGCCATGGGCATTCCACGGTCCAGACCCGCCAGCACATAGCCAGTGAACGTATCCCCCGCCCCGGTGGTATCAACCGGCTCAACCGCAATCGCCTCAAACTGCTGCTGTCCTTCGATCCCATACCAAAGACACCCCTCAGCCCCCAAGGTCACGATAATATCGCGCACAGGCAACTGCGCGGGTGACTGACCAGTGGCTTGATGTAACTGCTCGGCCTCAACCGCGTTCAATATTAGCAAATCAAGCGACCCCATCACCGCCTGCACAGCCTGCGCATCAAAAGGGGCTGCCGCATAACCCACTGACAAACCGAGCGTTTTAGCCGTGGCTGCCGCGTAGCTTTGATTGTTAGTCTCGTTTTGCATCAACAGCCAATCACCTGCATTTGCCTGAGATAAGGCCGCGCCAATCGCCTCTTGTGTATTCTTATGATTGGCGCCGGGATAGAGCAGAATATTGTTTTCACCGCTGGTATCCACAGCAATGATGGCATGGCCGGTGGAGTCGGATTGCGTGGTGATAAAACGTGTATCAACCCCGTATTCCAACAGCCGCTCAGCCGCCCATGCACCATCCGGACCAAGGCATCCGATGTGACACACATGCGCCGCAGCACGCGCCGCGGCCACTGACATATTGGCCCCTTTGCCACCCAGACCCCGCGACATTTTTGTTGTGGCAAGGGTTTCCCCGGGGGCGGGTAAATGCGGCACCTGATAGACATAATCGGCGTTGATTGATCCTAAATTAAATACCGTCATCCCCATGCCCCCCAAGCCTTGAATGGGACCGCATATATCACCGTCAGCCAGCCTTGTCCCACTCAAGTTTTATCCCGCCTTGCAAGCTCAATACAGCTCCAAATTTTGATGGCAGCTGTCACAGCGCACGATAACCGTCCATTGATTGCATGTATATCCAAGCTGAAGATCTTAAAGCCATCAAGAAAACCGTTTATTATGCTCAAAGGGTGTTGTATTTGTGCCCCGCACGGTCCAATTTTGGCCGTCACTGCCCCACCCCTCACTGCCGCGAGATTTTACGCTTTCCGTGTCACGTTGACAGCTGTAAACTAACGGCGCTCCCAGTAAGGAAACCATTGTGTCCGCGCCAAAAGCCACAGTCACGCCGATGATGGCGCAATATCTTGACATCAAAGCGCAATATCCTGATGCTTTGCTATTTTATCGCATGGGCGATTTTTACGAATTGTTCTTTGATGATGCGATCGCTGCCTCTGAGGCGTTAGATATCGCGCTGACCAAACGTGGCAAACACGAGGGAGCCGACATTCCTATGTGTGGGGTGCCCGTACATGCGGCAGAAGGGTATCTTTTGACGCTCATTCGCAAAGGATTTCGCGTTGCTGTGGGCGAACAATTGGAAAAGCCTGCCGAGGCCAAAAAACGCGGCGCAAAATCGGTTGTTAAACGGGACGTGGTGCGATTGGTCACCCCCGGCACGCTGACCGAGGAAAGCCTGCTGGAAGCCCGTCGCCACAATTTTCTGGCGGCTTTTTCGGAAATTCGCGACAGCGCTGCATTGGCATGGGTCGATATCTCAACCGGAGCGTTTCACGTCATGGCATTGCCCCCTGTTCGGTTTGGGCCAGAACTGGCGCGTCTGGCCCCCAGCGAAGTGCTGATATCGGAAACCCAAGAAACCCAATGGGACGAGACGATCAAAGACGCTGGTGCTGCAGTAACTCCGATGGCGCGAGGCGCCTTTGACAGCACGGCGGGTGAAAAACGGCTGCTGGCGTTATTTAACATTCAAACCTTGGATGCTTTTGGCGATTTTAAACGTGCTGAAGTTTCTGCCATGGGCGCGTTAATTCAATATCTCGAAATTACCCAAAAAGGCCAGCTGCCTCTGCTGCGACCACCTGTGTCTGAGGCGATTGCCAGTGTGATGCAAATCGATGCCGCAACGCGCCGCAATCTTGAGCTGACACAAACTTTGTCTGGCGAGCGGGGCGGCACCCTGCTGGCCTGTCTCAATCTCACTGTCACTGCCAGCGGCGCGCGCCTTATGGAGCGGCGCCTGTCTGCTCCCTCGCTTGATCTGGCTGAGATTGCCGCGCGCCTTGATGCTATCGCCTTTGGGGTTGAACACACCCAGATTGCTCAACAGCTTCGCATAGGCCTGCGCCGGGTGCCCGATCTGGATCGGGCTCTGTCTCGGCTGGCGCTTGATCGCGGCGGGCCACGTGATCTGGCGGCCATCCGCACGGGGCTGGCTCAGGCAATGGACCTTGCACAAGGCTGCGCCAGTTCTGTATTGCCTGCAGCGCTGCAAACGGCGGTGTCCGATTTGCAAGGTCATGAGACGCTCGTGACCCTGCTTGAGACCGCTTTAACAGAAGAACCGCCACTGCTTTTACGGGACGGCAACTTTATCGCTCAGGGCTATGACCCTGATCTGGACGAAACACGCAGACTGCGCAACGAGGGCCGTAGCGTCATCGCTGGTCTGCAACAAGAATACAGCGTGCAAACAGCGATTCAATCGCTGAAGATCAAGCATAATAATGTGCTGGGATATTTTATTGAGACCACTGCAACCCATGCCGAAAAAATGTTGTCTCCTCCTTTGTCGGATCTGTTTATCCACCGTCAGACCACCGCCAATCAAGTGCGGTTTACAACGGTCGCGCTGTCAGAATTGGAAACCAAAATTCTCAACGCCGCGAACCATGCCCAGGATATTGAGCAACGTCACTTTGACGATCTTCGAGCCGCGGTACTGGCACAGGCGGCGCAGATCAGTCTGGCCGCGCAGGCCTTTGCGATATTCGACGTCTCGCTCGCACTGGCCGATCTGGCAATTCGAGAAAACTGGTGCCGGCCAAAAGTTGATAACAGCTATGCGTTTGCTATTTCTGGCGGTCGTCATCCGGTGGTCGAACACGCACTCAAAAGCCAAAGTGGGGCATCGTTTATCGCCAATGATTCAGCACTGGATGACAATAAGATCTGGCTGCTCACTGGGCCGAATATGGCAGGTAAATCCACTTTTTTAAGACAAAACGCCTTGATTGCACTTTTGGCACAAATGGGCAGTTTCGTACCGGCCACATCAGCACATATAGGTCTGGTCAGCCAGCTTTTCAGCCGGGTCGGCGCATCTGACGATCTGGCGCGGGGTCGATCGACGTTTATGGTGGAAATGGTCGAAACTGCCGCAATCCTCAATCAAGCTGACCACCGGGCGTTAGTTATTCTTGACGAAATCGGTCGTGGTACGGCCACCTATGACGGGCTGTCAATCGCTTGGGCAACACTAGAGCATTTGCACGATGTCAACAAATCGCGATCGCTGTTTGCCACACATTACCACGAGTTGACAGCATTGGCGGGCAAACTTGACCGGGTCGAAAACGCGACAGTAGCGGTAAAGGAGTGGCAAGGCGAAGTTATTTTCCTACATGAGGTCATCAAAGGGGCTGCAGACCGTTCCTATGGGGTGCAGGTCGCGCAACTGGCAGGTCTTCCTAAGACTGTAGTGGACCGTGCCAGAACGGTGCTAGAGGCGCTGGAAAAGGGCGAACGTGAAAATGGCAGCGGGGCAAAGGCGTTGATTGATGACTTGCCACTTTTTGCCATGGCACCGAGTGCTCCACCAAAACAGGCTGTGACGGAACCGTCGCAAGTCGACGCGCTGTTGCGCGACGTACAACCCGATGAGTTGACCCCGCGCGACGCTTTAAAACTGATTTATCAACTCAAAGACTGCGCTCAATCATAGGCGTGGGACCGTGACAGAACACTCAGGCCGTTTTGGTCTCTGTATTGCTGCTGGTATTGGACGAAACACCAACCTGTGCCGGACGCAACAGCCGATCATGCAGCATGAAACCTTCAGTTGAGACCTGAATGATGCTACCGGCCTGCGTGTTGGGCAGCGGTGCCTCGAACATTGCCTCATGTTCCTTGGGATCGAAACGGTCGCCAACGGCAGGTGTAATCGGTCTGATACCATGTTTACCAAAAACATTGACCAGCTCACGCATGGTCAGTTCAACACCTTCAATCAACGCAGCTGAGACCGCTTTTTGCTCTTCTGTGGCAGCTTCAAGCGCCCGTTTCATATTATCATAAACCGGCAACAAGTCGCGTGACAGTTTTGATCCGCCATAGTTCTCGGCCTCTCGACGGTCTTTATCAGCCCGCTTACGCGCATTCTCAGAATCTGCCAGCGCCCGCATAAAGCGATCACGAAACTGGTCGCGTTCGGCACGCAGTGTATCTATTTCAATGTCTTCATCACTGATTTCTATTTCTTGATCAGCGTATTCTTCAGCCATCACGTCATCAATATCGTCGAGATAGTCTTCATTCTTTGGATCTGCCATATTTCACCTCTAACTCTGATCGGCGATTCTCTTGCCTACCAGCTGTGCCGCATAATCAACAATCGGCACGATACGTCCATAATTCAATCGTGTTGGCCCAATCACTCCGACCGCACCAACAATCTTTCGATCAGCGTTCATATAGGGACTTACGACCAAAGAGGAACCCGTAAGCGAAAAAAGTTTGTTCTCAGAGCCAATAAAAATGCGAACCCCTTCGCCATCTTCGGTTAATTCTAAAAATTCAGCAATATCTCGCTTGCGTTCCAGGTCGTCAAACAAAGTTCTGATCCTGGTCAAGTCAGCCTCTTCGGCGTCGCCATCCAAAAGATTCGCCCGACCACGTACCAAAAGCCGTTCATGGCGATCGCCTTTGTTTTGCCAAACCGCCAAACCGCTTTCGACCAGATCATGGGCTAGCGTATCAATCTCTTGCCGGCGGGCGGCAATCTCAGTCTTTACCGCTCCTTGCAAATCAGACAACGTGCGTCCTTCAATCAACGCGTTGAGAAAGTTTGCTGCCTCGCGCATTGAACTGGGTGTCTGGCCCGGCGGCGGCGTAAACAGGCGGTTTTCAACCTGACCATTAGCAAAAACCAGCACCACAAGCGCCCGATCTTCAGCCAGAGAGACAAATTCAATATGTTTGATCGGGGCCTGTTGTTTTGGGGTCAAAACCAGTGACGCGCCCTGAGTGATGCCTGACAACGCTGAGCCAATCTGATCCAGCATACCGTCAACATCCTGCGCCGTGTCCGCCACAGTGGCATTAAGCTTTTCACGGTCAACAACGTTCATTTCACCAATTTCAAGCAAGCCATCCACAAACATCCGCAACCCCATCTGAGTTGGAATACGTCCGGCACTGATATGGGGGCTGTCGAGCAGTCCAAGGTATTCCAGATCTTGCATGACATTGCGCACCGTCGCCGCACTGACTTTTTCAGTCAAAGTGCGAGTCAGAGTGCGTGATCCCATCGGTTCGCCATTTTCCAAATACCCTTCGACAACGCGGCGAAAAACCTCGCGCGAACGGGTATTCATATCCTCAAATAATTTAGCTCCGTCAGTCATCATTCACACCTCAGCCCCAAAGCATTAAAACTCTGGCGGCGCAAAGGTCAATCAGGGTTGCAAAAAGGTATATCTGGGCTGTATCCCAAGGGAAACAATAAAAGGATAATTCTATGCGCCCTTCCGGTAGACAACTGGACGAACTGCGACCCGTTTCGATTGAAACAAACGTCACCAAACACGCTGAAGGGTCTTGCATGATCCGCATGGGCGACACTCACGTATTGTGTACTGCGACGCTGGAAGACCGCGTGCCCTCTTTTATCAAAGGCTCTGGCCTTGGTTGGGTCACTGCCGAATACGGCATGTTGCCGCGCTCGACCACATCCCGCATGCGACGTGAGGCAGCATCTGGCAAACAAGGTGGAAGAACCGTTGAAATTCAAAGGCTTATAGGTCGATCCCTGCGTGCAGGTGTAGATCGCGTTGCCTTGGGAGAGCGTCAGATCACCATCGATTGTGACGTGATCCAAGCCGATGGCGGCACCCGCTGTGCGGCGATCACCGGCGGGTGGGTAGCGCTGAGAATCGCGGTGAACAAATTACTTAAAACCCGTGAAATTATCTCGGACCCGCTGATCCAACCCGTTGCTGCGGTAAGCTGCGGAATATATGCAGGTCAAGCCGTATTAGATTTGGATTATCCCGAAGATTCAGATGCTGGCGTAGATGGCAACTTTATTATGATGAGCAATAAGCAGCTAATCGAAGTTCAAATGAGTGCTGAAGGGTCAACCTATTCTCGCGACCAAATGATGCAATTACTTAATTTGGCTGAAAAAGGCGTAGCAGAGTTGGTGACGGCACAGGCTGATGCATTAAAATGATCCGCAAGTTCCGCGATCCAAAACTACTAGTGGCCACGCATAACTTTGGCAAGCTCGAAGAAATTCGGGACCTGCTAACGCCATACGGCGTCGCCGTAACCGGGGCCGCGGAACTTGACCTTCCCGAACCAGAAGAAACAGAAACCAGTTTTATCGGCAATGCCCGGATAAAAGCCCATGCCGCAAGCATCGCAACCCAGTTGCCAGCGTTGTCAGATGACAGCGGCATTGAAATAGACGCGCTTGATGGTGCGCCCGGGGTGTATACGGCGGATTGGGCAGAAACCCCAAACGGCCGCGACTTTGAAATGGCCATGCGGGCCACCCATGAAAAACTCACGCTTGCGAATGCGCCTTTTCCTCGTACTGCGCGATTTTGCTGTACTATGGTTTTGGCTTGGCCAGACGGACATGACGAGGTCTTCGCCGGTGTTATGCCCGGGCAAGTGATCTGGCCAATGCGCGGCTCTTTGGGGCATGGTTATGATCCAATTTTCCAACCCGATGGCTATGACATCACATTTGGGGAAATGGATCGCTGGGAGAAAAACAAAATTAGCCATCGCGCAGATGCTTTTCGCAAATTGATCGCCGGTTGCTTTGACTAAAAGTTTCCAAATACCTGATTGGCAAATGGGCGGATTCGGCTTGTATATCCACTGGCCTTTCTGTGAATCAAAATGCCCATATTGTGATTTCAATTCTCACGTCAGTCGCACAGTCGATCAAAATCAATGGTTGTCTGCCTACCTGACTGAAATTGATCGGATCAAGTCACTCACCGGCAACCGGGTGCTGAATACGGTGTTTTTCGGTGGCGGCACGCCCAGTCTTATGGATCCGGAAATTGTGCATAAACTCCTGGATCACGTGCACAAAACATGGCCCTGTGCCAATGACATAGAGATCACGCTTGAAGCCAACCCAAGCTCGGTCGAGGCAAGGCGGTTTCAGGGCTATGCGCAGGCCGGAGTTAACCGGATTTCGATGGGAATACAGGCTTTAAACGACACCGATTTGCGGCGTTTAGGGCGTATTCATACCCATCAAGAAGCGCGAAACGCCTTCGATATCGCACGCAGTGTCTTTGACAGGGTGAGCTTTGATTTGATCTATGCCCGTCAGAATCAATCAATCAAAGACTGGCAGTCAGAATTGTCTGAGGCACTTGCCATGGCAGTGGATCATCTTTCTTTGTATCAACTAACAATCGAAGATGGCACAGCCTTCGGCGATCGCTATGCGCGTGGGGGTTTGCGCGGTCTGCCTAAAGATGACCTGTCAGCAGACATGTATGAGGTCACTCAAGATCTGTGTGGCGCTGCAGGGTATGAAGCTTATGAAGTGTCTAATCATGCAAAAACTGGCGCTGCATCACGTCACAACCTGATATACTGGCGATATGGCGATTACGCAGGCATTGGCCCTGGTGCCCATGGACGCCTAACCCTAAACGGGCAGCGCAAGGCCACAGAGGCGCAGCGTGCCCCCGCTATATGGCTCGCAGGTGCACCAACGGGACAAACAGAGTTGCCGTGCGTTAACATCACTGGACAAGATCAAGCTAATGAATATCTAATGATGGGGTTGCGACTCTCTGAAGGTATTGATCGTCATAGATATATAGCGTTGGGTGGTCGGGATCTTGATTCTCACGCGTTAGACTATTTGGCAAATATTGGGATGATTAAACAATCGCCACACCGAATTTCCACAACAAGATCAGGCCGAATGGTACTCAATGCGATCATTAAAGAACTGCTGGTGGTGCCTTAAATGAAACTTATTTGGGCAATGCTCGGGCTACTTGCAATGGCTTTGGCAATAATCGGTGTGGTGTTACCGCTTTTGCCCACCGTCCCCTTTTTACTTTTGGCGGCATTCTGTTTTGCCCGCTCATCACAAAAATTACATAGTTGGCTTATAAGTCACAAAACTTTTGGCCCGATGATCATTGCGTGGACCACTTCTGGTGCTATTGGCCTAACCGCAAAGCGCTATGCAACACTGTCAATACTGGCAGTGTTCTCGCTGTCTCTTTTCATTGGGCTAAACTTAAACATATTAATCCTGCAAGGGCTCGTCCTGAGCTGTGTTCTCGGCTTTATCTGGACCCGACCGCATCATTAGGGGCGGCTTAAAATACGACAAATGTCATCGAGTTGTTCCAAAGTTGTATAATTCACAATAATCTGCCCCGATTCCGAGCCCACTTGGTGCTCGATCGATACTTTCAATCCCAAAGAAGCTGACAAATCCCCTTCAAGAGCTTTGGTATCTGCATCTTTTGTGCCCGACCGTGCGCGAGGCGCTGCGGATACTTGAGCGGTGGCCTGTTCACCCGCTGCGGCCTTTTTGACCAATGCCTCAGTTGCGCGCACAGACAAGCCACCCGCCACCACTTGCCGGGCCAAATCACCCGGCGTATCCGACGTAATCAATGCTCGTGCGTGTCCAGCAGTCAATGTACCGCTCCGCAGCAGTTCTAAAACTTCCTCTGGAAGATGTAATAAGCGCAATAAGTTCGCAATATAACTGCGGCTTTTACCCAAAGCATCAGCCAGTTTTTCCTGCGTATGACCAAACTTATCCATCAGTTGGCGATAACCTGCGGCCTCTTCGATGGGGTTTAGATCAGCGCGTTGAATATTTTCGATGATCGCCACTTCTAACACTTCTGTGTCATTAAATTCCCGTATCAAAACCGGCAATTCATGAAGTTGCACCATCTGTGCAGCGCGCCACCGACGTTCACCAGCGACAATTTCATACATTTCTGCAGTTTTAGGACTTTTACGCACGATCAACGGCTGGATAACACCTTTGGCCCGAATAGAGGCCGCCAAATCTGCTAAATCCGCCTCTGTAAACTGACGACGCGGTTGATCGGGATTTGGCTCAATTTTCTCAATTGGAAGAGCCATATCTGCCGCACGCCCAGCAGCCGGTTTTAGAAACGTATCAGCTTCTACATCTGCCATTAACGCAGACAGACCTCGTCCAAGACCTCGTGTCTTAATTTTCTTTTCTGCCATGTTGTCCCTCAAAAACCAAATTTCCTGGTTCTATACACCCACATTATTACCCAAAATTTCCGTCGCCAATTGTCGATATGCCAACGCTCCTTTTGAGGTATCATCATACTTTAGAACTGGTACGGAAAAAGATGGCGCCTCACTTATTCTTACGTTGCGTGGAATAATAGTTTCAAATACCAATTCGCCTAAGTTTTCCCGCGCGTCGTTCTCGACCTGCTGCGATAGATTGTTCCGTGCATCGTACATTGTTAGCACAACACCCTCAATACGCAGATCCGGATTCGCGGTCTGCCGCACCTCACGCACTGTCAACATCAACTGTGACAGACCCTCAAGTGCAAAAAACTCACTTTGTAACGGTACAAGTACAGAATGGGCCGCTACCATTGCATTCACGGTAAGCAAACTCAGCGAGGGGGGGCAATCTACCAAAATAAAATCAAATCCATACGTTTTCATCTCTGATCTTCTCAAAGCATCATGCAGCAGAAAGCTACGACGCCCCGCAGTAGCCAAATCAATTTCTGCCGAACTTAAATCGATTGTTGCCGGGATAATCGATAAGTTTGCGGCTGATGTGGACAGAATTACCTGGTTCAGATCAACCTCAGCGGTCAACAACTCATAGGACGTAAATTCACGGGCTTCTGGATCAATCCCTAAGCCTGTCGAAGCATTGCCCTGTGGATCGAGATCAACCAACAGAACTTTGCGACCGTGTTCTGCTAAAGCCGCGCCCAAATTAATCGTTGTTGTGGTTTTACCAACTCCGCCCTTTTGATTGACAACCGCTATAATTTTCGGCCCTTGCGATGGGTTTGAATCACGCATGTGCAATCCTTTCAATTTTTAAAATAACCGCCTGGGGCGCTGTAACACTGGTAAAGTGCTCTGATTGAAAAGACCACGATTTACGTGCTTGTACGAGTTCTTTTTGCCAAATTGCACCTTTTTGAAATAAAGCGATGCCATCAGGGCGTAAATGCCGCTTTGCAAAGCCCAAAAGGTCCGGCAGATCCGCGAGTGCTCGCGCAGATACAACATCAGCGCCAATCGGCATTAATGTTTCTATACGCTCGGTTTTTACTGAAGCTGATAATGCTGTCTCACGAATTACTGTACGTAGAAAGGTCGCTTTGCGTTGATCACTCTCCACGAGAACGACTTTAAGATCAGGATTCAATTCCTTCGCTATGATCGCAACAACCAAACCGGGGAATCCACCTCCACTGCCAAGGTCTGCCCAAATACCCGGAGCATCTGGGCATAAATTATATATCTGAGCAGAATCTACGATATGGCGCGACCATAAATCAGCAACAGTAGAAGCAGATATTAAATTGATCTTTTGATTCCACTTGACCAATAGATCTGCATATTTTCGCAAATTGGCTTTTGTTTCACGTGAAACATTCACACCAGCCACAATGCAGTGGTTGGCCGTCATATTTTTCGCAACCGCTCTGCCTGCCGTAGTTTCGCCAACAATAGCATCAGCGCCGCTGGTGTCATTCCATCAATTTTCGCTGCTTGAGCGATGTTCGAGGGCCGTGCACGCGTTAATTTCAGCTTTAATTCGTTCGATAAACCCTGAATACCTTCAAAAATAAAACTGTGTGGGATCACGCATTTCTCATCTCGTTTCAATGCTGTTGCATCCCGGGACTGACGCTCAACATAATTTGCGTACAAAGCATCCCGCTCAGATTGAACCTGACACTCAATATCAATACTGGCGAATGCTGCATCCAGAGGTATAATATCTGAAAATGATATTTTTGGGAACGATAGCAACTGAAAACCACTTCGTCTTGCTCCGTCTTGGTTCATCTCCAGCCCGACAGATGCGACCTGCTTCGGGGTAAAAGTTTTTTCTTCCAGTATTTTTCTTGCTTGCCCTAGTCGTTCCATTTTATCATTATAAACGGCTTGACGCCGTTCTGACACGCAGCCCAGCGCGATACCTCTGGCGGTCAGCCTTTGGTCTGCGTTATCAGCCCTCAATGACAGCCTGAACTCGGCACGTGACGTAAACATCCGGTATGGTTCACTTACTCCTCGCATGGTCAAATCATCTATCATCACGCCAATATAACTTTCAGTACGGCTGAATAGAACTTTCTCCTGCTGCCGCACTGCCCGAACTGCATTAATACCGGCCACCAACCCTTGAGCTGCAGCTTCTTCATACCCGGTTGTTCCATTGATTTGACCTGCCAGATAAAGTCCAGACAAATTTTTCACGGCGAGTGTATTATCCAAGGCCCGTGGATCAACGTAATCATATTCAATTGCATATCCCGGCTGTAATATAACCGCGGCTTCTAAGCCATGAATTGAATTGACATAAGACTGCTGAATAGAAACCGGAAGAGACGTTGATATACCGTTGGGATACACCGTGTGATCATCAACCCCTTCAGGCTCGAGAAAAACCTGATGTGATGTCTTATCACGAAACCGAACCACCTTGTCTTCGATCGACGGACAATATCTGGGACCGATACCATCGATATGTCCTCCATACATCGCCGACTGGTTCAAGTTTTTCTCAATAATCTCATGGGTCTGTTCATTGGTATGAGTTATACCGCAAGAAACCTGACGAGCAGATACACTGTCAGATAAGAACGAGAACAACACCGGTTCTTCATCTCCAGGCTGCATTTCAAGCATCGCCCAATTAACGGTTCTTCCATCAAGCCGTGGCGGCGTGCCAGTTTTCAAGCGTCCCAGAGGCAGGCCAAGAGTATCAAATCTTTCGGCTAATTTCACTGAAGGACGCTCTCCCATGCGACCACCATCCCGCGATATATCGCCAATGTGGATTTTACCTCTTAAAAAAGTACCCGTGGTAATGACCACGGCGCCCGCTGTTACTTGCGATCCATCAGCCAATACCACGCCACCGATAACAGTACCTTGCAATATAAGATCTATTACCTCGCCAGAAATAACCTGCAGGTTGTCGGATTTTTCAATTTCCGATAACATTGCGCACTGATAAATTTTACGATCTGCTTGGGCACGCGGTCCTTGCACAGCAGGGCCTTTGCGACGATTCAACAAACGAAATTGAATTCCTGCTTTATCTGCGACCCGCCCCATGGCGCCGTCCAATGCATCGATCTCCCGAACCAAATGACCTTTCCCCAGGCCACCGATTGCAGGGTTACACGACATTACGCCGATACCGGATTTATCAAGTGTAATTAAAGCCGTCTGCGCGCCCATGCGTGCTGATACCAGTGCTGCATCGCATCCGGCATGACCACCTCCAACCACAATCACGTCGAAATGTTCCACGTGAAACACCCCCTTATTTTCCAATGCAAAAACTCGCAAAAATGCTGTCTAATACGTCTTCCACTCCAACCGCACCCACCAGTTGTCGCAAAGCACCGACCGCTGCTCTAATTTCTTCTGCTGCAATATCATGTTCGATTGCTTCTGACATCGCCAGTACCCGATCAAGATGAACCATTGCCGCTGTTGCCGCTGCTTTATGCCGGTCTCGAGACAAACATCCTACCACTCTATAGCGCGATTTCAATTCAGAAGCTACCTGCGACATAAGCGTCTCAACGCCTTCGCCAGTTAATCCAGACACAGACCCAATGGAGCCGGTATCTGCTATGTCAACTGTTTTCAGATCACTTTTCGGTACAACCTGTATATCCCCAATCTGCCGGTCAATCCCAAATACTACATCAGCCTCGCATAAAAACACTCTTAAGTCAGCTTGCTGGGCCCGCTTTACAGCACGTTCAATACCCAACTTTTCAATAGGATCGTTTGTTTCCCGAATACCTGCTGTATCAACAATTACCACAGGCAATCCATTCAAATCCATCTGGACCTCAACAACATCCCGTGTTGTACCAGCGTACTGTGAAGTAATTGCAGCTTCTCGACCTGCAAGCGCATTAAGCAAGGTTGATTTACCCACATTTGGTGGCCCGACAATTACCACTTCAAACCCATCGCGCAACCGTTCTGCAATACCGACCCCCGCGATCTCTGATTGTAACGATTGCATAGTGCGTTTCAGCAGATCGGACACTTCGGGCATCACATCGACCGGAACGTCTTCGTCAACAAAGTCAATCGTTGCTTCGAGCAAACATGCAGCTCTGATCAGATCCTCCCGCCATATTTTGGCAGAGTCCCCGATCGCACCTGCAAGCACCCTTTGCGCCTGACGCCGCTGCATTTCAGTCTCAGCGTCGATTAAATCTGCCAGCCCTTCAACTTGAGCCAAATCAAGCCGGCCATTTTCCAGTGCCTGACGGGTAAACTCACCCGGTTCTGCGGATTTCAAGCAAGGGTTCTGGCTTAATTCCGTAAGAACGGCCGAAATTACCGCTGTACTCCCATGTAGATGGAATTCGCATATATCTTCGCCAGTGAAACTTCTCTCTTTTACGAAACAAACTATCAATGCCTCATCTAACGCATTGCCCTGTTTGTCTCGTAAAACACGTACTGCCATTTGTCGTAGCTCCGGCAGCGTACCACATAATCTGCGCGTTGCATCCCATGCTACTGGTCCTGAAACGCGAATAACAGCTACACCTGCTTTTCCCGGTGCCGAGCACAAGGCGAAAATTGTTTCCATCCTTCAGCCTTTGCGTTTTCACACAACTCTAAGTATTCATAGAATCAAAAAAGTCAGCGTTAGTTTTAGTTTGCTTCAATTTTGATATTAAAAACTCTACCGCATCGGTTGTACCCATTGGATTGAGAATGCGCCGCAAAACGAATGTTTTTTGCAGATCTATTTTATCAACTAACAACTCTTCTTTTCGCGTTCCAGATTTCAAGATATCTATTGCTGGGAAAACCCGTTTATCAGCCACTTTGCGATCTAAGATAATTTCTGAGTTACCCGTTCCTTTGAATTCTTCAAAAATAACTTCATCCATCCGACTGCCGGTATCAATCAACGCTGTTGATATAATTGTCAAAGAACCGCCTTCTTCAATGTTTCGTGCTGCGCCAAAGAATCGTTTCGGCCGTTGCAGTGCATTTGCATCAACACCACCAGTCAATACCTTGCCAGAAGATGGTACCACCGTATTAAACGCCCGTCCAAGCCGTGTGATCGAATCCAACAAAATAACTACGTCGCGCTTGTGTTCCACCAACCGCTTGGCTTTTTCAATAACCATCTCTGAAACCGCAACGTGGCGCGTCGCCGGTTCATCAAAAGTGGACGATATAACTTCACCTTTGACCGAACGCTGCATGTCAGTCACTTCTTCAGGACGTTCATCAATCAACAATACGATCAAGTAACATTCGGGATGGTTTTGCTCGATACTATGAGCAATGTTTTGTAACAAAACAGTTTTACCGGTACGCGGTGGTGCCACAATAAGAGAACGCTGGCCTTTGCCTATGGGTGCAATCAAATCAATAATACGCGCAGACCGATCTTTAACGGTTGGATCGGCTGTTTCCATATTCAAGCGTTCATCAGGATAAAGTGGCGTTAAGTTTTCAAATGCAATTTTATGCCGCGCTTTTTCAGAGGGCTCAAAATTAATCAAATGAACATTGATCAGAGCAAAGTATCGCTCATTCTCTTCTGGAGATTTAATTACACCATAAATGGTATCGCCTGTCCGCATGGCGAATTTCCGAATCATTTCAGGCGACACATATATGTCATCGGGGCCTGGCAGATAATTTGCTTCAGGCGACCGTAAAAACCCGAAACCGTCTTGAAGAACTTCTAAGACCCCATCACCGGAAATTTCCCATCCTTCATCTGCGCGTTCCCGCAGAATCTGGAACATAATTTCACCCTTGCGCATCGTAGACGCATTTTCGATTTCCAACTCTTCGGCCATGGACAAAAGATCTTTGGGTGTCTTGGCCTTAAGGTCAGCCAGATTCAGACGTTCGTCAGTCATAGAAAATCCTAAAAGGCCAAAAGGGCCAAATGTAATAAGAGGAGAAAGCTCGATCCCGGACGGGTGAGCAAGATGTCCTTAAAATTTTTCACTAGATAAGTCAACGTGGATCAATATTTTATCACGACAGAGGCGATAATAATAATCATCAGCACTGTTGGAACTTCATTAAGCAAACGGTACTGACGACCTGAAATATTATTTTCTCCCCGTGAAAAATCTATACATCGCGCACCTAGCCAATGATGAAATCCAGTCAGCAAAATTAACGATATCAATTTAATCCATGGCCAGATTTGCTGCCAATCAATGACGTAAGGCGTGACAGCAAGGATAGCTCCGAATAACCAAGTAGCCATCATCGCTGGTGTCATAATAAATTGATAGAGACGCCGCTCCATTACTTGAAAAGTTACGTCCATTTTATTGCCGATCTCAGCTTCCTCTGTGTGGTAAACCATCAATCTAGGTAGATACAGCAAACCGGCCATCCATGACATGGCAGATATGATATGGAGGGTTTTCACCCACGGATATATCGAAATCAAAAATTCAACCATATGGGACACTCACGTTCTGCTCTTTTTCTTCTTAATATATATTAAGTAAAAATAAAAAAGATGATGATGAAGTAGTGTTATCATTTTATGTGGGTTATTTTGTTATACTCAATTTATCCCGTGTCTTGGAAAGTGGGTATAAATTTATACATTTTCTCAGAAAAAAATATAAATATCAATAACTTATGCTCTATCAAAGTTGAAAAAATCTGTGGATATCTTTAGGATACAAAGGTGAATGTTCAACAATACAGTGAACGTAATTTGTTCTTATCCTCTGGGGGTAACATTGCTTTTCGTCATCTGACTTCCTTTGGCAATCTTTACCTTTCGGTCAGGTCATGATTTCAGTTAAATTTGTACAGGGCTGTCAGTTCTTTTTATACACGGAATTATGCACATGACTGAAACCTTAATTCTTGCATCAGGCTCTGCTATCCGTGCCACGCTGTTGGCCCAAGCGGAGGTTCCATTTACGGTTCAGGTTGCTCGGATCGATGAAGATATGGTGCGTTCGTCATTGCAGGCGCAACATCTTTCAGCGCGAGATATAGCAGATGCATTAGCTGAATTGAAAGCACAGCGGGTCAGCAATAAAAATCCCGACGAATTGGTCTTGGGTTGTGATCAAATTCTTGATTTTGCTGGGCTTATTTTGGTAAAACCGGAAAACCAGTCCGACCTAAAGATACAGCTTCAACAGTTGAGAGGTGGTGAACATCGTTTGCATACAGCTGCAGTGATTTTTCAATCCGGACGTCCCATATGGCGCTCTGTTCAAACAGTTACGTTGCATATGCGGGATTTTTCGGATGTTTATCTGATGCAGTATATCGAAAAAAATTGGGATATTGTGCGCCATTGCGTTGGTGGATATGCGCTTGAAGGATCAGGCGTACGTTTATTTTCGAAAATTGATGGTGACTATTTTTCGGTTTTAGGTTTACCTTTACTTGATGTTTTGACCTTTCTAACCGCACGGGGACTGTTACAAAAATGACATTGTCAAAAATCCCATTAGCGGGCGTAATTGGTGCGCCGATTGCTCATTCCAAATCACCAAAACTGCACGCTCATTGGTTGTATAAAACAGATCTACCAGGGCATTATGTTCCTTTGCATATAGAGCCTAGCGATCTTGAACAGACCCTAAAAACATTGCCTAAATTGGGATTTGTTGGTTTGAACGTTACTGTTCCGCATAAAGAGGAAGTCATGCGTTATGTTGATGTCGTCACGGATCGGGCAACATTAATTGGGGCTGCCAACACATTGATTTTTAGACCTGATGGCAAAATAAAAGCAGATAATACTGACGGTTTTGGATTTATCAAAAATCTGACCACAGGTGCGCCAGATTGGAATCCGGATGCGGGGCCCGCATTGGTTCTGGGTTCAGGAGGTGCTGCACGGGCTGTAATCGCTGCATTACTCGAGGCCGGGGTGAGAGAAATATTACTCACCAACCGTACCCGCGCGCGCGCCGAGAACTTAAAGGATATTTTTGGTCCGAAGGTAAAGATTATAGACTGGATAGATGCTGGGAACGCAATTGATGATGCCGCACTTTTAGTCAATACAACAAGCCTTGGTATGCAGGGAAAACCCGAACTGCGGGTGCCGTTGGATGGTTTAAAGCGCGATACTGTCGTGACTGATTTGGTCTATGCTCCATTGAAAACCGGTTTATTATCTGTTGCTGAAGAAATGGGCTGTTTGACGGTGGACGGACTGGGCATGTTGATACACCAAGCCGCGCCCGGTTTTCAGCACTGGTTTGGAGCACATCCACCCATCGATGATGCAACCCGCGCAGTTTTGTTAAAATGACGTTTAAACTGGGGCTTACGGGATCAATTGGTATGGGCAAATCTACCACCGCCCGGATATTTGCTGATCAGGGTTGTGGTGTTTGGGACGCAGATGCGGCAGTTCACAAATTATACGGTGAAAACGGCGCAGCGGTGGCACCGCTTGCCGCCATTTTTCCACAGGTCTTGAAAAAGCAAGCAATTTGTCGGACGGCCATTAAACAGTTGATATCTGATAATTCTGAAGCCTTGAAGCAAATAGAAAACATTGTTCATCCGTTAGTTGTCCGTGACCGTCAATTGTTCATCGAGCAGGCCAAACAGGCCGTTTTGGTGTTCGACATCCCTTTGTTGTATGAGACACATAGCCAGCATCAGTTTGACGCAGTGGCCTGTGTTTACATTTCGCCTGAAGAACAGCGCCGTCGCGTGATGGATCGGGGTACGATGACTGCTGCGCAATTGGACTATATCCTATCCAAGCAAATGCCAATTGCGAAAAAACGAGAGTTATCTCACTATCAGATCAAAACCGACAGCTTGGTGCATGTAATGGCCCAGGTTTCGGTTATTTTAGCAGATATTAGGGAACAGGTTGTAGATGCGTGAAATTGTTTTAGACACTGAAACAACCGGTTTAGACCCTGAGCAAGGCGACCGTATCGTTGAGATAGGCGCAGTGGAACTGGTCAACCATATGCCGACGGGCGCGACCTATCATCAATATATCAATCCGCAGAGATCAATGCCGCAAGAAGCCTTTGCTGTGCATGGGCTAGGAGACGAATTTCTGCGCGACAAACCGATATTCACAAACATTGCCTCTGATTTTGTGGCGTTTATCGGCCAGTCCCGTTTGGTAATTCATAACGCAGCGTTTGACATGAAGTTTCTCAATGCTGAATTGCGCTGGGCAGACCGACCGCAAATACCGCGGGATCAGGCGTTGGATACGCTGGCGATTGCGCGAAAGCGTTTTCCTGGATCTCCGGTGTCTTTGGATGCTTTATGTCGGAGATTTAACATCAATAACACTGCCCGGACGTTGCACGGTGCTTTGCTTGATTCTGAAATATTGGCAGAAGTTTATCTTGAACTTGTAGGTGGCCGGCAGCCGGATTTAACGCTAGCGTCGCGAGAAGACACTGCGCATCCGTCTGTCTCAAAATCGCAAGATTGGCGTCCGGTACCGCGCCCTGCCCCTTTGCCAAGTCGGGTATCAGAGGACGAGCTTACTCGTCACTCTGAACTTATCACTCATCTTGGCGCCGCACCAGTTTGGAAAAAATTCGACCCGTTAACTTAATGCTGCTCTTCTAGTTAACTGGCGTATCAGGTGCACTTTCAGTTTGCCGCCGCATCATTTCCGCCTTGTACAATTGTAAGAAATCGATTGTTTCAAGGTTCAGTGACTGGAAGCCGCCATCGCGGGTAATATCAGAAACGACCCGACGCAGAAAGGGGAACAACATTCGGGGGCACTCGATCAATAGGAAGGGATGTAATTGCTCCTCGGCAACATTTTCGACATGGAAAATACCGGCATAATCCAGTTCTAGGATAAATATTTGATCACCGCTTTGTTTCGTTTTGGCACCGACTTGTAGTTTAATTGAGACTTCAAACTGGTTTTCCACCGGGCGCTTTTTAGCGTCTAGATTGACCTGAACCTCAATATTTGGCTCTACATCGCCGCTAGTCCCTTTTTGCGCCAAGATATTTTCAAATGACATGTCTTTGATGAATTGCGCTAATACTTGCATCTTTGGCATTTGGGGGGTTTTTGGTGTCGTGTCTGCTTCTGTGGTATCCGTTGCAGCTGTTTCTGGTGTGTCGGTCATTTTTGTCTCCAGTCTGACTTGTTAAGGCTCCCTATCAGTCCCTTGTCCAAGCCTCAATGCTTTGTCCAGCCGGAAGGTTTGGTTTCCGAGGCTTTGGGCGTTACATCCTCGTAATCACCATTAACAATATCGTGTGCCTCACTGTGCCGGTATGGGGAATGGTCGGTGCTTGAGGGATGTGATCCTGTTCCCATATGAAACTGCTGTACTGAAAACTTGTTTCGCATATATCGGTAAACGTTCAACCGGACTGCCGGTATGAGAAAGGCAAAGCCGATGGCATCAGTTAAAAAACCGGGGGTTAACAATAAAGCGCCTGAGATCAGGATCATCGCTCCGTTTGCCAATGGTTCAGATGGATTTTCAAGCCTGGAAAAAGAAGATTGAAGCCGACTTACTGCAGCCAGCCCTTGTGCGCGCACCATAATGGTGCCGATAATGGCGGTTATCAGGACAGTCAGAAGGGTCAGCCACAACCCAATTAAAGATCCCAGCTGAATAAACAATATTATCTCAATTAATGGGATTGAGATGAATATGAAAAAAAGCCACATGATATGCCCCCTGTTAGATGCCGAGCAAGGTGGACTTGCTGCTCACACTGACCTACATAAGCATTAAGATGAAATTTTCTATGCGCGTTTGACAAGAGGTCCAAATGAATTCTCCCTTATTACAGCTTTTGGTTTTAGCTGGCATTGCTGTCTTCTTGTTTATTCGCTTAAAGAATGTCCTTGGGACAAGAGATGGGTTCGAAAAGCCGCCTGAAGCTGAACTGCCTGCTCCTACGTCGGTCCGACGTGATTTTGAAGTGATCGAAGGTGGACCGGATCGTGATATTACCGATCATGTTCCCGAAGACAGTCCCAGTGCGACAGCGTTGGCAGAGATGAAACGGGTTGATTCGAGTTTTGAAGTCTCAGAATTTCTTTCAGGAGCACGTGGCGCATATGAAATGATCTTGATGGCGTTTGAGCGCGGAGAGCTGGAAGATATCAGATCGTTTCTAAGTTCGGAAGTTTTTGAGACCTTTGAAACGGTTGTTGCTGCGAGAAAAGAACAGGGCCTGACGATTGAGGCAGAGTTTATTGGTGTTCAGAAAATCGCCATCAACGAAGCGACGTTTGATAAAACATCTGGTTTGGCCGAACTTACCATTCGAATTATTGGCGAGTTGACGAACGTGGTCCGCAACGCTCAGGGCGATTTGGTTGAAGGTAATGAGACCAGTCCAAAACAACAAAAAGACATCTGGACCTTTGCGCGTGTCATGGGCACAGATGATCCAAACTGGCAGCTTATCGCCACTGGCGAATGATCCCGAATGTATCGGCGATGGTGCGGGCTTTTCTAATGGCGATCGCGCCGGTTTTTGGTGGCGCGGTTTCAGCTGAGATCAGCGTCACAGTCGCTGAATTCAGACAACTAAGCGGGTGGCAGGAAGAGGACCATCAGTCAGCGCTGAGGGTTTTTTTAAAAACGTGTTCTGATATGAAACCTAAAGACTGGCGAAGCCTTTGCGCATTGGCGGTTAATCAAAAAAATCCAAAACTTTTTTTTGAAATGTTTTTTCGTCCTGTTTTTATATCTAACAAAGCGCCAGGTTTGTTTACTGGCTATTTCGAACCAGAGTTAAACGGTTCCCGCACGCCCACCAGTCGGTTTCGGTATCCGGTGTATAAGCTGCCACCGAATTTACCAAAGGACCGTCCCTGGTTCACCAGACGAGAGATTGAAACTCAGGGTATTTTGGCAAATCGCAATCTTGAAATCGCTTGGGTTGATGACCCTGTTGAGTTGTTTTTTCTTCAAATTCAGGGGTCTGGGCGGGTACGTCTGCCGGATGGTGATGTTGTTCGGTTGGGTTACGGGGGGTTCAACGGGCGAAGGTATAAATCTATTGGTGCAGAATTGGTGCGGCGGGGTATTTATCAAGATCATCAGGTTTCGGCGCAGGTGATTAAAAACTGGGTCAAGCGCAATCCGGTGGCCGGTCGGGAGCTATTGCGCCATAGCCCGGGATTTGTTTTTTTCCGGGAAATTCCCAATTTACCTGTATATGACGGCCCTCTTGGGGCGATGAACCGTTCACTTACAACCTTGCGCTCTTTGGCAGTTGATCCTAGATTTGTGCCGCTTGGCGCACCTGTTTGGCTTGAAAAGCAAGGTGAGCGGTCTTTGCGGCGGCTGATGATTGCCCAAGATACTGGCTCGGCAATCAAAGGACCACAAAGAGGCGATATTTTTGTAGGAACGGGGAAAGCCGCTGGACGCGTGGCGGGTAGTATCAAGGATACAGGCCGTATGTTTGTGTTGATGCCTATTCAACGGGCCTATACCGCGCTGTTGGAGCCGGGCAGATGAGCCGCCGTCGGGTCAGGCCTGATGAATTGGAGCTTTGGCAACAGGTTGCGGCCAAAGCAGAGCGTTTGCATCCGCAAAGGCCCGGTTTTGACATTCAGTTTCCGATCAAATCAGCAGGCTCCAAACGGGTCAAGCCCGCAGAGAAGGTGGCGTCGATCGCACCGTTTAAAATTGGTCAGAAAGCGTTGTTAGATTCAGGTAAGCCAATTCAACGGTTTGGGTCGCCCGTTTCTCACCCTAAACCGGCTTTACAGATGGATCATAAAGCATTTACCCGACTTAAACGTGGTAAACTCAGGCCCGAGGCGCGGATTGATTTGCACGGTATGACATTGCAACAGGCCCATCCGGAATTGATCGGATTTATTCTGAAATCTCACGCGAACGGCTGTCGGCTTGTTTTGGTAATAACTGGGAAAGGCAAACCGGGGCAGGGCGAAGATATTATTCCGCGCCGCACCGGCGTTCTTAGGCATAAGGTGCCACAATGGCTGCGTTTGGCGCCCGTATCATCTGCGATTCTAGAAGTGACCCCTGCGCATGTGAAACATGGTGGGGGTGGGGCATTCTATGTTTACTTGCGCCGCCACCGCTAGCCAGCCTCAACCAGCGGTCTGGCTTTTTTCACTCCAACATACATTAACACGGTGGCGCATGCAAAATAGCCTGCAACGGCCATATACTGAGTTTCGAGACTAAAACCATAATCAATTAAAATGCCAGTGATACCGGGCCCCAGCGCCGACCCCAGCACCATAACCGCGGTAGCCATGGCTTTGATCGCCCCCAGATGCCCGGTCCCGTAAAACTCAGCCCAGAATGCATTGGGCAGGGTGATTGCCATCCCGGATGTCAGGGCCAAAAAGCAGAATCCAAGTAACATTGGCCCGGTATTATAGGCGGTTGAAAACGTGATAAAAGCCAGAATCATGGGCAATAGGAACCATGGAATGAGTCGCCCCGTACCAATTTTATCTAGTGCCCAGCCGGATCCAAGCATCGCAAATACGCTGGTGATTGTATAGGCGGGAAACAGGGCCACAAGTTGGATATGAGACCAGCCCTTTAATTCGGCAAAATATACCTGGTTGAAAAAAAATGCGGTGTTAAAGGCTGAGGGCCCAAGCAATGCTGGCATCATGGCCCAGAACAACCAATGCTTAAGGGCTTGGGGCCGTGTCCACTGGCGTTGCTCCATTCCCAAAGATTGGTTGTTTCTTGCGATGTTTTGCGGTGTCCGCTCGGTTTTGAGAATGGACCACAGGATCGGTATACAAAGCAAAGGCACTATGGCTGCGCACAGCCAAACACTTTGCCAACTGATGATGGTAATTAAGTACACAATCAGTAATGGCAATAGGGCCTCTCCGACAGAAAACCCCAAATGGGCGAGTGACAGGGCTTTGCCGCGGGTGGCGACAAACCATCGTGACATCGCCACGCTGGCAATATGGCTTGCCATACCCTGGCCGCACAAACGCAGTGCAAATATCACCAGTGGTAGCATCCATACTGTCGAGATCAACGACATAAGTAAGCATGATAATGCCAGCACAAAAAGCGTTGCTGCGCCGAGATGTTTGACCCGAAACTGGTCAGTCAGTGCGCCGGCCCAGATCATTACCACAGCGGATACGGTGGTGCCCAACGTATAGATCCCGCCCCATGCGCCATGAGACAAATCAAAACTTTGGCGGATCTCCCCTGCGAAGATCGAAATAAAATAGGTTTGGCCAAAACTGGATAAAAAAGCCAACAGGGCGCCAGCCCCAAGCCAGTTGGCATTTTGGTTTAGGAAGGTGAGAAAATTCATACCTTTCCCTGATCTGCCTTTCCCTTTTCTGCAAGCAAATTATGCCAGAACGTTTCAAATTATTTCTATTTGTCTATCAGTTTCTGCATTTGTTTATTTTTGATTAAGGCCTTTGAGTTAATTTCGCTGGTGGTGGGTAATTAGGGTGAATAAAATGGTGGGTAAGAATCTTGCGCCTGTAATCATTAAGCGTAAAAAAGTGATCGCGTCTGGGGGGCATCATGGTGGCGCCTGGAAAGTCGCTTATGCGGATTTCGTCACAGCAATGATGGCTTTCTTCATGTTGATGTGGTTGCTGAATGCGACCACGGAGAAGCAAAGAAAAGGATTGGCAGACTACTTCCATCCAACGATTGCAGTGAGCCGCATTTCAGGGGGGGGTGACGGTATGTTGTCTGGTGATAGCCTGTTTTCAGAAGAGGCTTTAGCGCATCAGGGTACACCGGTTAAAATACTTCAACTGGCAGAAAAAACGGGTGAAAAAGTCAAATCGGGAGATGACGAAAAACAAGTCGGGGAGAACCCAGAAAAGGAAATATTTAGAACTTTGGAGAGAATGCTAAACGGTCGTGGTTTTGCTTGATAAAATCAAGGGGCTGCGTGCAAATTCATAAACGTGTTCGTCCAAGTACAAGAGTTTTTAACCGTCTTGGGATCCGCTAACAGACCAT
>Ga0209251_1000648_pt1 | contig 30559 bp, 25 predicted proteins | sample SaaInlV_100m_DNA_6_FD_184665 | JGI IMG/M metagenome (GOLD analysis project Ga0209251, IMG submission 184665) | Marine microbial communities from expanding oxygen minimum zones in the Saanich Inlet - Saanich Inlet SI073_LV_10m_DNA (SPAdes) (version 2) | ecosystem: Environmental > Aquatic > Marine... | reverse complement strand
CGACGTGGGTCCCTTGGAACTTCGGGGGTTGGTCGACACCCGCGAAGAGTCCCCCCAGCTCTTGTGTGAGCGCACGTATCTCGAGATTCTGGAGGAGATTGACGCCTCAGCTTCCGCCCCCGAGCATCCCCCCGCACCCGAGCTCAGCGCGGGCGAGGCGGTCGCAGCAGCCACCGCCACCTGGGCGAGCATGTGTCAACTCGATGAGTTAGTGCAGGCCATCGCGGAGACCACCGTGAGCGCTAAGGACGGCGTGGCCAATGCCACAGGCGTGAAAAATCTGAGCGCTGAACTCGGTGGCGGATATGACATCGAGCGCCTGATTAGTGTGGCGCTTCACGCCCAGCTCATTGCTAGCGTCAATGGAGTGCTGGTTCCCACCGAGAAGGGGACGTCATGGCAAAGCCTGGATATTGCCCAGAAGTGGGTAGTTCTTGCCACGAGCTGGTGGGCCACGGCGCCCTGGTGGCTTCGCCACAGCGTGTCCATGTTTCCCGCCTCGAGCTGGAGCTCACCGTGGGCGGGCGTCATTAAGTTTCATTTCCCCTTGGCACACAGCGACGAAGCCCTCCAGGAATGGGACAAAGGCGCTGAGCTAGTGGGGCTTCTTCGCGGACGCATTCCCACGCCCTGGGCGCGCGCTCTCTGGGATGAATCCACTATGCCCGCAAAGGATCCAGCAGAGCTCTTAGCTGCGAGCCTGCCCGAGGTGGCCCCTGGTGTGTATGCGAATGAAGATTTCACCTTTCTGGCTTCTGGTCCTCTTTCGTCGACTCTGCGCTTGAGAATGGACACTCTGGCGGTGCGGGAATTGGGCGGACTTATTCCTCGCTATCGCCTCACCGGTGCGTCCCTCATGCGAGCCCTTCACCGCGGCGTAGCCGCAGCGGACATCCTTCCGCAGGTGAGGCAGGCGTCGCTTAACCCCGTGCCTCCCTCTGTCGAAGCGCTCATCGACGATGTCACCCGCAAAGCTCACGATCGTGAGCTGCGCACCAGCCCCGCAGGCACGGTAATCAGCCTGGCCAACCCCGAGTTGGCCGCCGAGCTTCTGAGGGACCCGGCCCTGGTGGTCTTGGGTTTGCAGCAGGTGAGTGACCAAGAACTGCAATCGTCGTGGCCCATAGAGCGGGTGTTACACACCCTAATGGGGTGTTCCTATCTCGCATTGATTGTTGATGAGGCCGGCATCCCCGTCTCGCCCCCCACCTCCGAGGTTCACCCTGAGGTGAATGAGGGTTCTGATGCTCTCGAACACGCTCTGGATGAACTCTGCGCCACGATCGAAGAATCCGCACGACTGGGAGTTCCCCCCGGCTTTGGCAGCATCATCGAAGTGGCGACAAAGAGCAAAACTCCGCTAGAAATCGACGTCACGATGCCTGATGGCACCACCGTGACCCATGTCATGGAGCCCCGCTCGCTCACCGGTGGCCGATTACGGGGTGTGGAGATCAAGAATTCGATTGAGCGAACTCTGCCCATTTCGCGCATCACGAGTGTTCGCCCTGCACCCTTAACCACCGAGTAGGGCGCCCACTCACACTCAGCTCCACGGTCTAGGCTGGTTGGTTATGAATCCCGACGGTCCCCTCATTGTCCAAAGTGATCGCACCGTCTTATTAGAAGTCGCCCACCCACTGTCAGAACGTGCTCGCCACGCCTTAGCCGTCTTTGCCGATCTTGAGCGAGCACCCGAGCACATCCACACCTATCGCATTACTCGCCTAGGCCTGTGGAACGCTCGTGCCGCTGGACACACCACCGAAGAAATTCTGGGCACGCTCGAAGAGTTCTCGAAATTCCCTGTTCCTCCGGGGATTTCCGAAGAGATCACCGACACGATTCGTCGCTACGGCCAAATCGACATTACCCGCGAGGGTGAGGAACTTTTTCTCCACTGCCACGACGCCGCCATTGAGGCAGAGATCACGCGCACGGCCAAAATTGCTGATTTATTGGGACCGCGCGATGACCAGGGTCGGTTCCCCTTAGCCGCCTGGTCCCGAGGCCTTATTAAGCAAGAACTGCTCAAGCGCGGGTGGCCCGCCGCTGATCATGCAGGCTTCACGAACGGCACTCCCCAGGATATTTCGTTGGCCCAGGGCAGCTGGGACCTTCGTCACTACCAAATCGAAGCCGTGAAACGTTTTTGCGAGAGCGGTTCGGGTGTGGTGGTGTTGCCCTGTGGTGCGGGGAAAACCCTCGTGGGCGCCGGTGTGATGGCCCAGCTCGATACGAGCACCCTGATTTTGGTGACCAACACGGTCTCGGCCCGTCAATGGCGCGATGAACTTCTGGCCCGCACCGACCTCACCGAGGACGACATCGGGGAGTATTCCGGTGTGGTCAAAGACATCAAGCCCGTCACGATCGCCAGTTACACCATCATGGCCGCCAAGCGTAAAGGTGAATTTGCTCACCTTGGTGTCCTGGATGCTAAGAACTGGGGTCTGGTGATTTATGACGAGGTTCACCTTCTTCCCGCACCGGTGTTTCAACTCACTGCTCAACTTCAAGCCAGGCGTCGGCTGGGACTCACCGCCACCCTGGTGCGAGAAGACGGTCGCGAAGGTGATGTCTTCAGCCTGATTGGTCCTAAACGCTTTGATGTTCCCTGGAAAGAACTCGAATCTCAGGGATATATTGCCCCGGCGACCTGTGTCGAGGTGCGCCTTGACCTTCCCCGGGAGGAGCGACTGGACTATGCCTCCAGCACAGACAAGGAACGCTTCCGTTTAGCGTCCACCTCTCCGTCGAAAAGCACGCTCGTCAAAGAATTACTGGAGCTTCATCCCGGGGTCCCCACGTTGATTATCGGCACCTACTTAGAACAAATCGAGACTCTGTCCCAGGAGCTTGACCTGCCCATGATCACGGGCTCAACCCCTGTTCCCGAACGCGAAAAGCTGTATGCCCAATTTCGCAGCGGAGAAATTACCCGCCTTGTGGTGTCCAAAGTCGCGAACTTTTCCATCGACTTACCAGAAGCTGCTGTCGCTATCCAGGTCTCAGGTTCTTTTGGCTCCAGGCAGGAAGAGGCGCAACGATTGGGCCGAATTTTGCGTCCCAAGGAAGACGGCCGCCCCGCCACTTTTTACACCCTGGTGGCCCGCGACACGGTGGATCAAGATTTTGCCTTGAATCGACAAAGATTCCTCGCCGAACAGGGGTACTCCTACAGCATCATTGACGCGGCCGAAATACCAACCAAGGTGCCCCTTTTACATTCAGACAACATTCAGGAATCTCCCAGATAATGGAGACATGGCTGATGGACCGAAAATACTTATCGTTGATGACGAACCCAATATTCGCGACCTTTTGACCACAAGCCTGCGCTTTGCAGGCTTTGCGGTTCGGGCCGTGGCAACGGGTGCGCAGACTATTTCTGCGGTGCTGGAAGAAGAGCCCGACCTGATCGTGCTCGATGTGATGCTGCCCGATATCAACGGGTTTGGGGTCACCAAGAGACTGCGATCGAGTGGATACACCTGCCCCATTTTGTTTCTCACCGCCAAAGATTCCACCGAGGACAAAATCACCGGCCTCACGGTGGGTGGCGATGACTATGTGACCAAGCCTTTTAGCTTGGATGAAATTGTGGCGCGCATCAAGGCGATTCTTCGCCGCACGCTCAACGAAGAAGATGATGCGATGATTCGTGTCGGTCAACTCTCGATGGATCAGGACACCCATGAGGTCTTTATCGGCTCCATTCCCATCGAGCTCTCCCCCACCGAGTTCAAGCTCTTGCGCTATTTGATGCTCAACCCCAGCCGCGTTTTGTCGAAGGCCCAAATCCTCGACCACGTGTGGGAATACGACTTCAATGGGGACGCCGGCATCGTCGAAAGCTATGTGTCGTATTTGCGTCGCAAGCTTGACCCCCACACACCGGAGCCTCTGATTCAGACCAAGCGAGGCTTTGGCTACATGCTCAAGGCCGATAAAGCGTAACCCCATGCACCAGCGCCTCGCGCTTTGGTGGGAATCCACCTCACTTCGCTCCAAAATAACCGGAGCGAGTGTCTTGGTCATCACCCTGGCGCTGTTTGGCATCGGGGTGGGCACGGTCACCACCGTGCAGCGCTACCTCCTGGACGAAGTCGATCGCAAAATTGTGGACGTCTCTCTGGGCTTGCCCAGCCAGCTGTCCCTGGGTGATTTCTCCACCTTCGACACCACCGGTGGTTCGGGAGCCCGCAGTAGTTTCTTCCTGGCCGCCATTTCGCGCGATGGCGAGACGTTAGCGAGCAACCTCAACGACTTAGGCAGCGACTACCAACCCGACCTCAGCGGCCTCACGCGCGGGTGGGTGCTGAATAATCCAGAACCGACCATTGTCCCCAGCCTCGATGGCGACACGGAATGGCGCGTTCACACCTTCACTCTGCGCATCGTGCAAGAGGCCGCTATGACCCAAGAGGCGGCGACACTGGTCGTCGGAGTCGATCTAGCGGAAAGCCGAGCGACCGTCGGTAACTTTGCCTCCATTTTTCTCTCCTTTGGCATCGTCGCCATCATTTTGAGCGCAGCCTTGACCCGCGTTCTTCTGACCACCACACTGCGTCCGCTTCGCGAAGTGGAGCAAACCGCCGCTCGGTTCGCCGGAGGTGACTTTTCCCAGCGCTTAGGAGGCGCCACCCCTAACACGGAGGTTGGCCGCCTGGCCCGTTCCCTCAACACCATGCTCAGCCGCATCGACCGAGCTTTTGCCGATCGCGCCGACACCATTGCTCAGATGCGCCGCTTTGTGGGCGATGCTAGCCATGAACTGCGCACGCCCTTGGTCTCAGTGCGCGGATATGCGGAGCTCTATCGCATGGGAGCGCTCACGAAAAAAGCGGATGTCGCCCAGGCAATGGAACGAATTGAAAAAGAAGCCGAGCGTATGACCACGCTCGTGACCGACCTGCTCGAACTAGCCCGATTAGACGAAGCCAAACCGTTGGATCTAGCGCCGGTGAACCTGATCTCTCTCGCGTGTGACGCAGCACTGGATGCCGGCGCCAGCGCTCCCAGTCGCACCATTACCGTGTGGTCTGAGGGTGAGCTTGTGCGGGACCCCAGCGTGGTATTAGCGATTACCCTCAACGCCGAAGAAAACAAAATTCGCCAGGTGATTACCAACCTGATGCAAAATGCCCTGCGGTTTTCCCAGGAGGAATCCCCTATTGAACTGGTGCTCTCTCACGATGCCAAGCAAGGGCGGGGCATCCTGAGCGTGGTCGACCACGGCGAGGGCATCCCTCCCCAGGTCCGCGACAAAATCTTCCAGCGATTATGGCGAGCGGACACCTCCCGAGCTCGCGAAACAGGCGGCTCCGGCTTGGGCCTAGCCATCGTCGAAACCATCATCAAACGCCACCAAGGTTCCATTGTCGTGGAAGACACTCCCGGTGGCGGAGCCACTTTTGTCGTCTCCCTACCGCTTGTCCCCGCCGCCACCAGCTAACGAGTTTTCCCCTCGTGTGCCCTTACAGGGCAGTGTGGTCTGTGCTTCTCTTACGCTCTGGGCTTGCCCTCCCACGAGAAAGAAGTCGACCCATGACCAGATACCACGTCGATAGCGAGGCAGTCCTCGCTGCTGCGACCACGGCGCGAGCCACTATTGGCCGCGTGAACACCGAAATTCACACGCTCAACGCTCATTTACAGTCCTTGAGCTCCACCTGGAGCGGTCCCGCAGCGTCCGCGTTTCTCGCTGTTCATGAACAGTGGCGAGTGACCCAGATGCAGGTGGAGGAAAGCTTGGCACATCTCACCACGTCTCTGACTCACGCAGGCACCCACTACACCGAGATGGAACTGGCTAATGCGCGGCTCTTTCAGCGATAAGTACCGGGGTTAACACAACTGCGGGGTGCCTTCATTTCTGAAGACACCCCGCAGTGAGGTTAGTTGCTCAGGCTTAGAAGCCCATTCCGTCCATACCACCGGAGGGGTCACCAGCTGGGCCAGCAGGAGCAGGCTCAGGCTTATCGGCAACGACAGCTTCGGTTGTGAGGAACAGTCCCGCAATGGAGGCCGCGTTGAGCAGAGCTGAACGGGTCACCTTGACGGGGTCGGCAATGCCGGCAGCGAGCATGTCAACATACTCACCGGTCGCAGCGTTGAGGCCGTGACCCACCTTGAGGCCGCGCACGTGAGCGACAACAACACCGGGTTCGTGTCCAGCGTTGAGCGCAATCTGCTTCAGCGGAGCTTCGATAGCCACGCGAACGATGTTGAGGCCAGTAGCCTCATCACCCTCGAGCTTCAGGCCATCAAGAGCCTTAGCGCCAGCCTGAATCAGGGCCACGCCACCACCGGCGACGATTCCCTCTTCGACAGCAGCCTTAGCGTTACGCACGGCGTCCTCGATACGGTGCTTGCGCTCCTTGAGCTCAACTTCCGTAGCGGCACCTGCCTTGATCACGGCAACACCACCGGCCAACTTGGCGAGGCGCTCTTGGAGCTTCTCGCGGTCGTAGTCGGAGTCGGTGTTTTCGATTTCCTGGCGGATCTGCTTGACGCGACCTGCGATGGCGTCGGACTCGCCGGCACCTTCGACAATGGTGGTCTCATCCTTGGTGACAACGACCTTGCGGGCGCGACCAAGCATGTCGAGTTCGACGTTCTCGAGCTTGAGGCCCACCTCTTCCGAGATGACCTGTCCACCGGTGAGAATCGCGATGTCTTGGAGCATGGCCTTGCGGCGATCGCCGAAGCCAGGAGCCTTGACGGCAACCGACTTGAAGATTCCACGGATCTTGTTGACCACGAGAGTAGCGAGTGCTTCGCCCTCAACGTCTTCAGCAATAATCAGCAGCTGCTTGCCGGACTGAATGACCTTGTCCACGATAGGAAGCAGGTCCTTGATTGCCGAAATCTTTTGGTTGGCAATCAGGATGTAGGCGTCTTCGAAGACGGCTTCCTGGCGATCTGGGTCAGTCACGAAGTACTGCGAGAGGTAGCCCTTGTCAAAGCGCATACCTTCGGTGAGCTCAAGAGTCGTACCAAAGGTGTTGGACTCTTCCACGGTGACCACGCCTTCTTTACCGACCTTGTCGATAGCTTCAGCAATGAGGTCACCAATGGTGGTGTCCGCAGCAGAAATTGATGCGGTAGCAGCAATTTCTTCCTTGGTCTCTACTTCTTTCGCCATTTTCAGCAAAGCGTCCGAGATGGCCTGAGTGGCCTTCTCGATGCCGCGCTTGATGCTGATGGGGTCAGCACCGGCTGCCACGTTGCGCAGACCTTCGCGCACGATGGCCTGTGCCAACACGACGGATGTCGTGGTGCCGTCACCGGCAACGTCATCAGTCTTCTTCGCTACCTCTTTGACCAGCTCGGCGCCGATCTTCTCTAGAGGATCACTGAGTTCAATTTCCTTGGCAATCGAAACGCCATCGTTGGTAATAGTGGGAGCTCCCCACTTCTTGTCCAACACAACGTTACGGCCCCGTGGTCCCAGCGTTACCTTGACGGCATCCGCCAGTAAGTTGAGTCCACGCTCGAGACCACGACGGGCCTCTTCATCAAAAGCAATTAATTTTGCCATCTGGTATTCGTCCCTCCCGGACGGTCGAGTGGTGTAGCTATTGGCACTCGCATATTACGAGTGCTAATTGATTTTGGCACTCTCAGGCCGAGAGTGCAAGTGCCAGGCGCGCGTGCCTAGTAATTACTTGATAGTAACGACGCCGGCTTCCACATCGGAGCTCTCGTTGGGAACCAACTCAATCCAGGTGTTGCCCTGGGCAAGTTCCACAGCGGCGCCCGAAGCAGTGGTCAAGACAATCGGAGCATCTGCCGCAGTCTTGATCCAGGTCACCTCAGCGATGGAGCCGCCGGTGGCGACCCAACCCTTGCCTTGGTTGACCAAACGAGTGGTGGGGATGTCTTCAATGACGTCGATTCCTACCTGCAAGATCACCAGGTTGGTCGCGAAGAGCTGGGTTCCACTGGCCGCAGAATCAGCAGCGCCGTTGGTTTGGAAGCGCAGGAAAGTGCCCTGCGTGCCATCCCATTCCCAGGTGGGGCTGGAGAAACCGCTAAAGCGAGTATTGACCGAAGCGAAAGGGTCACCCTCAAGAACTGCGGAAGCCTGGTCAGCAGAGGCCGCGTAGTCAAACATCGCGGGAGGAGCAGGCAGGTCCATGTGTTCTGCAATCAGTTCCGGTGCTTTGACCAACACGTTGTGAGGAGCAACCTTGGCGCTGGTGCGGTAGAAGGTTGCCTCAGTGTCGGGCTGACCATGGATTGCGTTATAGACGGGTGCTTCCTGCATGGCCTGGATAAAGCGAACCTGGCCGCCGGAATACGCGAAGACGCCACCGAAGGGGCTCACAATATCGGGGTCCATGGGGCGCACCGAACGAACCGGTCCAATTTCAGCGGGCAACACGGAGTGCCACACAGCGAGGTAGCGGGTGAGTCCACCCTCGACGAGTTCTTCAAAAACAATGTCCGCCTCATCAATGCCGACCTGAGGTCGTGCTGAGGGGTGGTTATCAATCTTGGCCGAGAGCGAAGGCCTCGCGAGGCTGCCTGCTTCGATGGGCTCGCCCGTCAAGGCGGCGACAGTTGAGTTATCAACAATGGCGGGAGCCTCTGTGGTGGCGTCCTCGGAAACAACAGCGTCCGTGGAGTCGGTCGCATCGGAGCTACAACCGGCAAGCGCCAGTCCCGCCACCGCTACGAGAGCAAAAATCGAACGAATACGTGTAGTCATAACAATGACACCTTCCTTGGGCTCTGTGAGCAGTCTAAGTGTTTAGGTCGATGCGGTATCGACATAGTTGCTTCCCAGGACTACGGTGATTCGCGCTCCTGGATAAGCAGTGGTCTGGACAACGGCGTCCGCGTCTAATCCCAACGTCTGAGCAATTCCCAAGGCGATGGCTTCATCGGCGGGCTCACTATACGCCACAACGCTTTGTTGAACATCTGTGGCATCGGCATTCGTGGCAGTGGCCTCTGGCCACCCCAACACCACGAGTCGTTCATTCGCCCGAGCGGCCATCCCCTGAGTCGTGGTGCCATTGAGAATGGTCAAGGTGAGACCTTCGGTATCAATTTGCGTGGGATCCACCACGGGGACCACGTCTTCCACGACCGGTTCTTCCTCGATCACCACGGGAGCATCCGTTTCACTCGCCGTATCCTCGCTGGCATCTCCCGAAATCACGGGCAGTGCGGTGTCATCGAGGACTAAGTAGTCATCGCTGCGGTCCACAAACCACAAACCGGCCAACACCAGGATGATGATGGCGCCTAATGCAATGCCTATCGGAGCAAAAAGTGACAGAGCAGATTGTTGGCTGCGCCTCGTGCCCTGGTAGGAGCGATCGCGGGGAACGTCGTCATAGCGATCAGGAAGAAACGACGGTTTACCAGTCGTAGCCATCTCGTACTCACCGCCTCGTTGTCACGATTATGTGGACCTAGCTGCGCCGCGCAGCTGCGCAGCTTCTTGGCACTGTCGCACCAAGACCGCATCGTATTCCAATGCCTGCTCAGTGCGGCATATTGCATACACGCGCTGATAATAACGAGCTAAGGACAGGCCAAAGGCCTCCCGCACCGCAGATTCTTTATTTGGTGTCGGGCCCCACAATCGCCTCTCGAACTCGAGAATCTCGCGATCCTGGGCTGGTAACCCCTCGGCGGAGGTGTTGTGCGTGCTCATCTGCGGTTAAGTCTAGGACTCCACAGCGCCTGCCAAGCGATGGGCTTTAGGCTTGTGTCATTGTGAGGCTTACTTCGTCGCTGCCCCTGGTGGCGCTCGTGACCAGCGCACTACTCGCACTGAGTGGTTGCCAACCGGGTTCCTATCAAGAAAGCAAACTCCCTGAGACACTCGCGGGCGATCGCGCAGAACTATCGGACGTGACATTTCTCGAGAACCCTCGCGACTACGTAGGAGCTTCCACTGCCCTGTTGGGTCCTCTCACCCTCACCCCTCTCGTCTCAAAGCCCGCACAAGAACTTCCGGTCGTAGTGGACTCCGACGAACTGGGTAAGCCCCTCAGCGTCACGGTGTCCTCAACGAAGCGGCTGTTAGCTCTCGATATGTCCGGCTCGCTGGCTGCCATGGTGTGGGCTTTGGGTTTTGGCGAGAATCTGGTGGGACGCGATATCTCCACGACATTCCCGGGAAGTGACGAACTTCCTGTGGTGACAGGCAGCGGTCACGCTATTTCCCCCGAATCTGTCTTGGCCTTGAGACCAGACCTGATCATCACTGATGGCACCATCGGACCTCTCGATGTGGTGCTCCAGTTACGCGAGGCGGGAATCCCCGTGGTGTTTGTGCGAGAAACTCCAGGGCTTAGCGCACCAGCTGCGATGGCAACCTCTCTGGGGGAGATTTTGGGTGTCTCCGAGTTAGGCGTGGAGCTTGCCACCAGCCTCACCGCATCGATTAGTTCAGTCACCGCGGTCATTGCGGAAAAAGCACCGCAAGCGCAGGCCGACAAATTGCGCATGGTCTTTCTCTATTTACGAGGCGGCAACGGTATCTACTACCTCTTTGGTGAAGAATCCGGATCCGGTGACCTCATTGAGGCTTTGGGAGGCATTGATATTGCCACCGAGACCGGCTGGACTGGATTGCGACCCATGACCGATGAAGCGCTGGTTGCTGCCAACCCCGATCTGATCTTGGTGATGAGCGAAGGGTTAGCCAGCGTGGGCGGCGTGGAGAAACTCATCGAAGCAAAACCAGCACTGGGTCTCACCCGCGCTGGTATTAATCGCCGTTTTGTGGACATGGCCGATGCTCAGGTACTGAGCTTTGGCCCTCGAACGCCCGAGATTATGGACGCTCTGGCCCGCGCGATTTATTCCCCCGGGCAATAGCCCACATCCCCGCAGCGAGGATGACGCCCAGGCCCGCTACTCCCCCTAGAATCCAGCCCCATGCCAGGCCCCGCTGCTCCAAACACCCGGGCGTGGTCGTGATGTTCCAGGACAACGGGTCAAGGGTTTCGCCAGGCGGGTAGGTCCCAAACGCTTCTGCGCCCTCGCGAGTCAAGGTGACCACTGCCCCCTGTACCTCCCACGATCCACTCTCGGAATCAAGGGTGACATCAGACTCACTCCATCCCACCGTGGCGAAGGGAACTCTCTCGAGATCGACACGGAGCTCCTCCATCGTGTCTCCGGTCACATCGAGAGTGAGTAACGCTTCCCGAGTGCCCGTCATCGTCAGGCGTGGATCAGCCAGAGTGGTATCCAAAATTCCGCCATGGCCCAGAAACTCGATGGCGCCGCTAAAACTTACGTCCGCGGAGGTGAGGTCCGGAGCGAGAGAACCTGATCCCGAGGTGAGCACAAAGTCAGGAGTGTCATATCCCACATCGCCACTGACCAACCATTCGCCCTGGGCAATCGAGCTAGAAATATAGGCGCGAAAAGATTCTTTAAACCCCCAGGTGGCACCCGCCTCGACAATGACGCAGCTACCCTCACTCACCGCTGCGCTGGCAGGAGCAACCCCCAGCAACGGTGAAAGTGCGAGCAAAGCGACGGGGCCGAAGCACCTCAGAGACCCGGCAACACTAGCCACCTGCTGGCCTGACCATCACGCGGTGAGGGATGCCCGCTTCCAGAAAGGTCTCGCCCACGGCCGTGAAGCCGCTCTTGGCATAGAGCGACATCACGTATTCCTGAGCATGAAGAAACAGTGGTTGGTCTCCCACCATCGCTATCGCTGCGTCCATCAACACCTGGGCTAAACCCTGACCTCGAGCATCTTTGCGCACGACCATCCGGCCAAAACCCAGCTCAGCACCGCCGTGGAGTGCAGCGTCCTCGCGATTGCCCACAATGCGCATGTAGGCGCTCATCCCGCGGTCATCGCTCAGCCACAGGTGGCGGGTTTCGGGGTCTCGATCAAGGTGATCAAACTCTTCTTCCTCAATGCGTTGCTCCAGAAAAAAGACTTCGGAGCGCAAGACCGCCATCTCAAACACGTCATCAGGTGTGAATTCGCCCCACGTTTTAGAAATAACACCCGAGTTGGTCATAAAGGGCAGTTTAATAGGGACACCAGTGAAGAACCCACGAGAGGCTTGATCCCATGGTCACAAAAATCACCAAAGACAATGCGTTGTGGAAAGCCGAGCTTCCCCCAGAGCGCTTTGCCATTCTTCGCCAAGCTGGAACAGAACCTGCCTGGAGTGGGGCTCTGTTGGAGGAAAAACGCGATGGCGTCTATTCCTGTGCGGGATGCCACCAAGAACTTTTTCGCAGTGACACCAAATTTGACTCTGGTTCGGGCTGGCCTTCCTTCTGGGACTCCATTGAGCCCGGCGTGGTGGAGCTCCACGAGGACCGCAGTTTTGGCACGGTACGCACCGAAGTGACCTGCGCTGCGTGCGGTGGGCACCTAGGCCACGTGTTTCCTGATGCGGTGGGGACACCGACAGGCCAGCGCTATTGCATGAATTCTTTAGCGCTGGAATTTGACGAAGGGTCCGCCTAAGCCTTTTTGGTCAGCGTCACCATGGCTGACCCAGCCAGGGTGACCAGCGCTCCCACGATGGTCGTGACGCTGGGATGAGACGTCGCTACCGGCAGGTAAGCATCGAGCACCAGGGACCCTAAGAGTTGCCCGGTCACCAAACTCACCCCCAGGCCTAACACGCCAATGATGGTGACGGTGGTGACCTGGATAGCAATAAAGACGGTGCCGACCGCCCCGCCAATCCATAACCACCAGGTGGTGGGCCAGAGTGTGGGCAGCTCAACGAAAGCCAACGACACCAGAAAAACAATGCCGAGCACGAGAGTTCCCACTCCAAAATTCACAAACGTCGCCCCCAGGGGTGAACCAGCAATTACTCCGACTCGACCATTCACGGCTTGCTGATAACCACTTCCCATGCCCGCCAGGAAAGGCAGGATGAACAGCAACGGGGACCCCACCGAGAGCCCCGTTCCCACATCCAGAGCAATCACCACTCCGGATAACACCACCAGAGCGCCCATCACCCGCCAGAGGCTCAAGCGCACCCGCACAGCGCCAAACCACCCTTGGGTGTCGATCACGAGGGCACCCAGTGTTTGGCCCGTCACCACAGCAATGGTGAACAGGGCAACGCCCAAAACCCCTGCGCTAAGGCCCTGGGTGAGCACCAAAAAAGCACCACCGGCACCTCCGATGACGCCCCACCACGGCAGGGTGCGAGATCGCAGCGCGTGAACTACCTCCCCAATGCCTCGCCGTGCTCCTTGGCGGAAAGCCAACACCACACCCAAGATGGCAAAACCGGTGGAGAAGGAGAGCAAGGCCGCCAGTGGACCATTCCCGAGGGCGAGGCCAAATTCACCGTTAATACGCGACTGCACCGCGACAAAAAAACCAGCAAAGACGCTCGCCCCCACCGCAAGAACATAGGTGGGAGAAAGAGGCCTGGAACGATTAGTCACCGGGCAAGGCTATCTACTCCAGGGCCTCCTATTCCACGCAGACCCCTAAAGCAGGTTGGGGATTTTTTGCTCCTCCGCAAGGTTTGCTCGACGGAACCAGAACGTGACCAGGGTGGAAATAATCACGATGAAGAGTGAGTAGAGCGCAGGAACCAGCAAAATCTCATCCACACCAGGGTTATCGATATAGACCGCAACGATCACGGCAATAGCCAGTGGCCCGTTTTGGATTCCTGTCTCAAGCCCCACCGTTCTGGCATTCATCGGGTGCAAACGAATCAATTTCGCAATGAAGTAGGCGGTGAAGATGCCCACCAAGCCCAACCCGATTGCCACCACATAGGTGTTCCACTGAGTGCTTAGCAGGAGCTGCCAGTTACGCGGCACCCAAATCGCAATCAGGAACGGGATGAACAGCACCCCGAACACACCACCGACAAGCTCCAAAATCGCGCCCGCGTTAGCACTCAGGCGTCGCACCACCATGCCCAAACCAACCGGCACGATCAAGCCCAGAATCACCACGGCCAATTCACCAAATTCGATGGTCACCGAATCATCAAGCTGCAGCAAGTTGGCGTAGAGCCACAGCACTGCGGGTGTCATCACGAAAGCCCACAGGGTGGAGTTCACCGTCATCGTCACACTCAACGCCAAATTCCCCTTCGAGAAATAGGTGAAGAGGTTGGAGGTGGTTCCTGCCGGAACGCTTCCCATGATCAAAGCACCCAAGGCAATGAGGGCGACATCTTCTCTGGGTGAAAAGCCAAAGAGCACCGTGACGACCAAGACATAGGCGACAAAGGGCATAATCCCGAATTGGGTCACCCACCCAATAATCAAACCCCATGGTCGCTTGAGCGCCAAGCCAAAGTCTTTCGGGGTAAGGCCAGCACCCAAGCCAAACATGATGACGACAATGAAAATTCGAAGCAGGGTTTGCTCAAACTCGTTGACCACCGTCGCTTCATTCGCACTTTCCGCCACAACCAGCAGGGAGTCAATCATCGCTAAACACCTTTCGTTGAAGCGGGGGCAGCCATCGCCTGGTCGCGAAGCTCACGTCGGAGAATTTTTCCAATGGGGCTCTTGGGGAGCTCATCGACAAAAATGATCTGGCTGGGAACTTTGTAGGCAGCGAGGTGTTCGCGGCAGTGCGCCACGATGCTTTCTGTGCTGGGCGCAGGAGCCGAAGCCACAACAAAGGCGCGAACGGCTTCCCCCGTCTTCTCATCGGGGACGCCAACCACCCCTACCTCAAGAACACCCGGCACCGCAGCGATCTGTTCCTCGACGTCGTTGGGGTAGACGTTGAAGCCGCTGACCAGCACCATGTCTTTCTTTCGATCGACAATCGTGAAATAGCCATCGGAGTCCATGTGCGCAATGTCGCCGGTGTAGAGCCAGCCGTCTTTGAGGGCCGCTGCCGTGTCGTCATCGCGTTTCCAATAGCCCTGCATGATCTGGGGGCCCTTGGCAATGAGCTCGCCCGATTCGCCCAGGGGAACCTCGACACCCAAGTCATCCACACACATCATCTCTGTCGAGGGGACGGGGATGCCGATGCTGCCATCTTTGAACATGCCCCCCAAGGGGTTGAAAGACAATACCGGCGAGGACTCGGTCAAGCCATAGCCCTCGACAATAGGAGTGCCTGTCATCTCGCGCCACTGAGTTGCCACTGATTCGTGCAACGCCATTCCTCCGGCGGCTGATGCCTTGAGGTGTTTAGGCGGACTATCGCTAAACCACCGCTCTTTCATCAGCGCATTGAAAAGAGTATTAACACCGGTGGCCCAGGTGATTTTGTAGTTCTCGAATGCCCGTTTGAGGTTGCTCGGCGGGCGCGGAGAGGGAATTAAGATATTGCGCGCACCCACGTGATAGAACCCCAGAAGATTCACCGTGAAAGCGAAGATGTGGTACAGCGGGAGTGCGGTCAGTGCGATCTCTTTGCCTGGCGTTATGTAATCACCATTCATTTGCAGCAACTGGAGTGTGTTCTTGACTAGGTTGCCGTGAGAGAGCATGGCCCCCTTGGACACTCCCGTGGTGCCCCCCGTATATTGCAGTGCCGCTAGGGAATTCTCTCCCACACCCTCCAAGTAAGCCTGCGCCCGAGTAGGCGAGCTCTGTTGTGCACCCGCTTTAAGTGCCGCGGCGAAAGACGTGTGCGCGACGGTAATGCGCGGCAAGGATCGTGACCACACTTTTTGAACCATCCGAATAACCCCCGCTACGGGAGGGGCGAAAAACTCCGTGATTCGCACGGTGACCACTGTGTCGATGTCAGTCTGAGGAAGGACAGTGGGTAACCGATCCGCAAACATATCCATGATCACCAAAGCTTTCGCTCCGGAATCTCGGAACTGGTGGGTCATCTCCGAGGGCGTGTAGAGGGGGTTGGTATTGACCAATACCAGACCAGCTTTCAACACCCCAAAGGCAACAATGGGATAGGCCAGACAGTTGGGCATTTGGACCGCGACCCGATCGCCTGGGTTCAATCCCACGACTTCTCGCAGGTAACTAGCGAAGTGATCCGAGTGTTCTTTTACCTTGTGATACGTCAATGACCCATTCATCCCATTGGGCATGCACTGGGTGAATGCCCGGGTGGGACCATATGTTTGCTCAGCAGCATCGATCATGGCGGGGACGTGGGCCAGAGGGAGCTCCTCCAACGTGGCCGCAACGTCTGAGGGGTAATGGTCAATCCACAGGCGCTTGGTCATGGGTCCTCTTTCACACATGGCCAGCGCCACATTTGGATGCACCGACGCTGGAGCTTTCGAACATCATAGCCATCTAAACTCCAAAGACACCAGGTTCTACCCAGCGAAGCTAGAAACAAAAACCGCGAGGAATTGGTGGGGTTTTTGCTTAGTACCTAGGTGCGCTCGGTCATGAATCCTGAGACAGAGGACGAGGTGCTTTCCTAGAATTCGGGTCGCGGGGCATTTTCCATCCGCACCAACAGTGAGGCAGAGGGCGTCACCTGCCCCGAGAGATACGTGCTTAGCCTCGATCCGGATGTCCCCATCGCCTTCGCAAATTCAGCTTGTGAGAGACCGGACACCTCGATTGCGTGGCGAATTCTTCGCACCACCTCATCGCGCTCCGTTTGTTCCTGTGCGGCTCTCGCTCGGTGAAGAGCCTCGAGGAAAAAGGCTGCCGAAGCCTTGTCGCCTGGGTCTTGTGCGTAGTGAGCGACATAACCCGCGATGCGACCAAAAGGGCGCTCGCGCAGGTCTTGGAGGATGGGTTGCCAATCCGAGACCAACCCTCGCTCCATGGTGGTCACCACTGCTTCATAGGGCCATAAATCAATCGGGTCATTCCACGTGGTGGTGAGGTTTCTAAAGGCAACAACCATTACTGCCGCGCTAACTCTTGGGACAGGTCATGACACGCCACTTCCACCGCACTCCAGTCCTGCCAACGCGCTACCAGGGCTTTATAGGTGGAAAGTTGCCCCGTGACTTCTGGATCGCGTGGTTGTGGTGCAGCAAGCTTCAAAATAAGCGCCGAGAGCACCGACTCATCATTGTCTGCGCGATCGAGATAGTAGGCATCAATGTCGCGAAGAATTTCTGCCGCCTGCGCAAGTCCCATGCTGTCGGTCAATGCCACAAGGTCCAGGTAGTCCCGCACCGCATTTCGTTGCAACACGAGATAGGCCTTAATGCGAAGGATTTCGGCCATCGTAGGAATGGCCACAGTCTTGCCGCCCTCACTGTCATAGGCCGCTGTCTCCACCGGGCGGGCTCTGCGTAATTGTCGCAAACCGGCCTCGACACCATCAAGAGATCCCAACACCGTAAAAGGTGGTTTGGATGCCCGAAGTGACGTTGCCCACCCCTCACTTGCTTCGACCGCATCAATCACTATGGCGTAGCGATTCGCCAGATCCTGCACAACATGGTCATGATCGAAAGAATCTCGATGCCCTGCATAGAGTGCTGCCGCTGAGCCGCCCACGAGCACCGCATCGGGCACGAGTTCTTGCAGTTTCGCAGCGGACTCCATGACCTTTTGCAACGTAGGCGAGAGCGAGGAAAAGGCTCTCGGGTCACCAGGTTCCTGACTCATCCCTGTATTTTATCATATTTGATAATAATTAGGTATCCATACTGCGTGCAGCCAAGGAGATGCCGCAGCGCAGCAGCACACTGTGGATGCGGTGACAGCAGATCAAAAGAATGAGCGAGGGTTCCAGGACATCCCTGATCCTGGCCCTGGCAGAGGCGCTCCCCGCTTGGTGCGTTTCGATGTCTCGGGCCGCCTCCGGGAATTGAACCCGGGACCTTCTCATTACGAGTGAGACGCTCTGCCAACTGAGCTAAGGCGGCGTACCCCTAAAGGGGACAGCCCATGCTAACCGACATGACGGCGTTGTCGAAAACTATCTTTCACACCGAAGGTCATCACGAGGCACCTCTCCGGTGAGGAAGTAATGATCCACAGGGTCGTTAATGCAGGCAACCCGCTCGTCATAGGCCAGGTGACCTTCGCCCACGAGCGTTAACAACACAGAGTTCTCTAACTGTTCGTGCACTGATACTGCCCAGGAATATGGCGTCGCTGGATCCCCCGTGGTGCCCAAAATGATGACCGGGTTTGCCCCTGCGCCTGAGACGGGGCCCTTGTCCAAGCGTGCTTCATAGGGCCAGTGTTGACACACCAGATCGCCCGTGCCATCCACTCGCGCGGTATAGGGAGCCGCTTCGCGCAATTGCTGGGCTTGGGCGGCGATGACGGTGTCATCAAATTCTGTGGGATAGTCCAAACAATTAATAGCGATGAACGCTTCCATTGAATTGTTTTGATACACCCCATCCACCCGGTCGTAATAAAAATCCACCAAAAACATGGCGGTCTCGGTCTCACCCGCCATGACCTCTCTGAACATCGTGGCGAGATAACCCCAACTAGATTGCGCATAGAGGGTGGTGACAATGGCGGTTCTCAACGTGTCATCATCCAACGCGCGCCCATCGCTGTGACGCAAAGGATTGCGTGCCACGTCATCATGCAGGGCAGCAATCTGCTCCAGCTGCGAGGTGACATCCCCACGGAAGGGACAATCACCGGCGAGGGAACACTGCTCAAGATAGGCACGCAGCGCTTGCTCAAACCCGATGTGTTGATTGAGCACGAGCTCAAACTGGCTTGCCGAAGGATCCACAGGGCCATCGAGAACCATGCGTCCTACGTGTGCGGGGAAGGTGTCGATATAGAGAGAGCCAATCAGGGTTCCATAGGAATAGCCCAAATAGTTCAGTTGGCTATCGCCGACGAGCTGACGCAATAAATCAAGGTCATAGACCGTGGAGAGGGTGTCGACAAAGGCCAATAATTCCCCGGTGTTCTCGCTGCATTCCTGGCCAAAACGGATTGATTCAGCGAGTACTTCGTCCTCCCATTCCGGGGTTCCTTGGGGTGCTAAGGCCTCACCGAAGAAAAACTGATCCAAATCTTCATCACTGCGGGCACAGGAGACTGCGCTGGATCGATTGACCCCACGGGGGTCCCACCCGATGATGTCGAAAGAATCTCGAAGGTCGCCCGACACCGCAAAATCGACCGAGTCCCTGACGAAATCAAATCCGCTGGCGCCGGGGCCACCGGGATTAACGAACAAACTCCCCAGGCTCTTCTCTCGCGCCTCATATTTCACCACTGCGAGGTGCACCTCTTCACCCACACCCGGATTGTGCCAATCCAGTGGCGCTCCCACTTGTGTGCACAACGCACCCCTGCCGCAGTCTTCCCACTCCAGACTTTGCAGCACATAGGCGTCTAAGGGACCAGCGTTTTCTCTAGAGGAGACTTCTGCTACGGGGCTGCAGGAGCTAAGTCCAAAAGCAACGAGGCACGCAACGGCCCACACAGTGTTGTTCATGGGGTGGAGCTGGGAACGCGACCGCTCATTGCAATCAACAGTGCCTCTAAGACCAAGAGAGGTGGGGAATTACCTGCCATTCTCTTTCTCGCCACCGCTAGGGCATCGAGAGCTGACAGTGTGAGCTCTGCAGTGGTGGCCTGCGCTCTGGCAGAAATGGCGCTGCGATGAGCTTCATTAACTAACTCAACGCCGGCCTCGACCTGCACCATCACCACGTCTCGCAAGACTGACATCACATCGACCAGGATTCGATCGACGGCATCGCGCAGGCTTCTCGTGGAGCGCCTTTTTTGGTCTTCTTCCAGAGTTTTCAACTGTGAGCGCAGCGCCTGGGGAACCGCTCCCCCGGGTGCGATTCCTAGGGAGTGGAGCAATTCTTCTCGCTCGCTGGCATCGTGGCGCTCGACTAAGGCAGCAGCATCAGCTTTGGCAATGTCCAGCAGATCAGCCGCTGCTTTCACAGCGCTGGAAACGGTCGTGAGGCCCAAGACGAGTCCGACCGATTCATCCCGGCGAAGTCTGGCTTGATCATCAGTGGCGAGTCGAGTGGCCATGCCAATGTGACATTGGGCTTCCCTGGCAGCGAGTGCCGCCACAGCGGAATCCACCCCTTCACGCTGGGAAATTAGCTGCGCCACTTCGTCGGCACTGGGCACGCGAAGGGTCACGCTGCGCATTCTGGAGCGAATAGTGGGCAATACATCGGCCGGCGAGGGAGCACACAAAATCCAAACCGTCTGGGGTGGAGGTTCTTCGAGTGCCTTGAGCAAGACGTTGGACGTGCGATCGGTCATCCGATCGGCATCTTCCATCACCACCACCCTGTAGGGGGCTTGGGAGGGCGAGAAGTAGGAAAACGATACGAGAGCACGGACCTCTTCGATGGTGATGCTCACCCGGTCGGTAGCCAAAATCGACACATCGGGGTGGGCGCCTTTAACGACCTGGGACCAAGCAATGGGATCCTCCCCTGCTCCCACGAGTTGGGCAGCAAACGCGTGAGCCAACGTGGAGCGGCCAGAACCCGGAGGGCCGGTAATCAACCAGGCATGAGTCATCGCCGGTGAGCCTGGAGTCGCTGCCTCTTTCATCAGCGAGATGGCGTGGTCTTGACCGACCAATTCATCCCAAAGACTCATGAGCTAAGGCTAGCTGAGAAGCGTGGCGACCTTCTGAGTGATCTGGTGGTGAATCGCCTCAATGCTGTCGGTGCCATCGAGAATGACAAAACGCTCAGGCTCAGCATCCGCCAAGCGTTGATAACTCTCCCTCACGCGCTGATGAAAGTCCTCTGCCTCCGCTTCCAGCCGGTCATATGCACGCTCATCACTGTCCTGGCGCTGCTTGGCCACATCGGCCGGAACATCCAACAAGATCGTCAAGTGAGGCATGAGGTTCTCGGTCGCCCACAGTGAGACATCGCGAACTTCAGTGGGATCGAGCACTCGACCAGCGCCCTGATAGGCCACGGACGAGTCCAGATAGCGATCTTGCACCACCACATCACCACGCTCGAGCGCTGGCGCGACCAGGGTGTGGATGTGGTGAGCGCGATCTGCTGCATAAAGAAGAGCTTCTGCTCGAGGAGCGATGAAACCTTTGCGATGCAAAATAATGTCGCGAAGTTCATTGCCCAAATCTGTTCCACCGGGTTCGCGGGTGACCACGACCGTGTGACCGCGCTCCTCTAGCCACGATTTCAACAGCTCAATCTGGGTCGTCTTACCCGACCCATCCCCACCTTCAAAGGTAATGAAGACACCGGTCACGCTATTCGCCTTCTTCGGTAATGAGGAGCTTCTTACCCTCAGCCGACTTAGGCATGCCTGTCTTGGAGGCTGCTTTTTTGGCTGCAGGTTTCTTGGTTGTCGTTTTCTTCGCAGCGGGCTTTTTCTTGGCAGTTGGCTTCTTGGTGGTCTTTCGCTTCGGCGCTGGGCCCTTCGCGCGCTTATCGGCAATCAGTTGAACCGCCGCTTCAAAATCGAGGTCGTCCAGGGACATGCCCCGAGGAACTGTGGCGTTGATTTCACCATCGGTCACATAGGGTCCAAAGCGACCGTCTTTGAGCAAAATGGGCTTGCCACTCACGGGGTCTGGGTCAAAGGTCTTGAGCGCCGATGCTTGGCGACGCCCGGCATATTTTGGTTCCGCAAAACGCGAGAGGGCCCCGGCCACATCAATAGCAAAGATTTTCTCTTCACTATCGAGAGAACGCGTGTCGGTACCCTTTTTCAAATAGGGCCCATAGCGACCGTTTTGGGCGGTGATCATCTCACCAGATTCAGGGTCTGCTCCTACTTCGCGAGGCAATGCCAACAACGTCAAAGCAGTCGCTAGGTCAATGGTTTCGATGTCCATGGATTGGAATAACGACGCGGTCTTGGGTTTGACAACCGGCGCCTTCTTTTTCTTGACCGGTGCGTCCTGCGCTGACTCTTCTGGCTCAGGAAACACTTCCGTGACATAAGGCCCGAAACGGCCCTTCTTGGCCACAATGTCCAGACCTGTGTCTGGGTCAATTCCTAGAACACGATCCACCACAGGTGGCTCATCAGCAAGCGCTTGAGCTTTTTCCGGGGTGAGCTCATCCGGGGCTAGTTCCGGGGGCAGGTTAACGTTGGTGACTTCACCCGTGGACTCATCGGTTACTTCAAGGAAGGGACCGTATTTCCCCACCCGGAGATTAATGGTGGGAGAGATTTCGAGGGTATTGAGGGCCCTGGCATCGATTTCTTCAGTGGCAGCGATGGCGACGTCTTTCAGGCCTCGGTGTTCGGTATCCCCGAAGTAGAACCGGTGGAGCCACTCACTCCTCTTATATTCACCGCGCGCGATGCGATCCAGATCCTCTTCCAGCTCTGCGGTGAAGTCATAGTCCACCAGGTCCGAAAAACGCTCCTGCAACAACCGCACTACCGGGAAGGCAATCCACTGGGGAACCAGCGCGGTGCCGCGCCTAATGACGTAGCCGCGGTCGATGATCACAGAAATGATGGAGGCGTAGGTCGAGGGCCGGCCAATACCGCGCTCCTCCAAAGCCTTCACCAAACTCGCTTCGGTGTATCGCGCGGGAGGTTGTGTGCTGTGAGATTTTGCCGTGACCTCGGAAATGCTGGTGGTTTCTCCCACCGACAAGGGGGGAAGGATGGCATCGCTGGCTTTATCGTCACCCGCTTTGTTTTCCGCAGGGTCTTCGTCTTTGCCTTCTTGATACGCCTGGAGGAATCCACGTTCACTCAACACAGTTCCCGACGCTGACCACTCGGCGTGGGCAAACGACACGGTCGATCCTGCTGGCACTGGGTCAATTTCCAGTGTTGCGGTGATGGTTTCGCCTTTGGCATCCACCATTTGGCTGGCGACCGTGCGCTTCCAAATCAGGTCGTAAAGTTTGAGCTCGTCCGCCCGCAGAGTGGCACTGAGCTCGCTCGGTGAGGCAAAAACATCCCCCGCGGGTCGCACCGCCTCGTGGGCTTCTTGGGCATTTTTTGACTTGCCCTTGTAGAGGCGCGGTTGCTCAGGAACGGAACCAGCTCCATAGAGTTGGGTCGCAGCAGAACGGGCAGCGCTCACCGCTTGGGAAGACAAGGACACAGAGTCGGTACGCATATACGTAATGTGACCGTTTTCATACAGTCCCTGGGCGATACTCATGGTCTGCTGGGCCGAGTAACGCAACTTTCGCCCGGCTTCTTGCTGGAGCGTGGAGGTGGTGAAGGGAGCTGCCGGACGCCGGGTATAGGGCTTAGCTTCCACTGTGGTCACAACGGGAGCAACGCCTGGGGTGGAGATTGCCCCCGCTAAGGCTTGAGCGTCTTCTTCGCTGAGTAATACAGCCTCGGACGTGAGTTGGCCCTCTTCCGAGAAGTCCTTCCCGGAGGCGACACGCTTGCCATCGAGTTTGGTCAAGGCAATCGAGAATGATTCGCCCGAGGACTTCGTCGCTAGAGCATCCACATCGGCATAGGTCGCTGCCACAAATGCTCGTCGCTCCAGCTCCCGATCCACAATGAGTTTGAGGGCAGGGGATTGCACACGGCCGGCCGACTTCGCACCGCTGACCCGTCGCCACAACACCGGAGAGACCTCGAAGCCATAGAGGCGGTCCAAAATGCGCCGGGTTTCTTGGGCATCCACTAGATCGACATCGAGGTCCCTGGTGGACTCTGCAGCTTGAGCGATACTGTCCGCGGTGATTTCGTGGAAGACCATTCGACGAACAGGAACTTTGGGTTTCAAGACTTCGAGAAGGTGCCAGGCAATGGCTTCTCCTTCGCGGTCCTCATCTGTTGCGAGCAAGATTTCGGTGGCGGTCTTCGCAGCCTTCTTGAGATCCGCGACGGTTTTCTTACCCCGATCCGTCGTCACATAAATAGGGAGAAAGTCATTGTCGATATCAATGGCGAATTTTCCCGCGGAAGTCTTCTTGATCTCGGCAGGAAGATCTTTCGGGCTCGCCAAGTCACGCACGTGTCCCACCGAGGCCATGACCTCGTAGCCATCGCCTAAGTATTTGCCAATGGTCTTCGCCTTGGCCGGCGACTCCACAATGACGAGCTTCTTACCTGCAGGCACGCTTCTCCTTGCGCTGGAATTCGAGGCTTGTCCACCAAGCCACGAGGGGTTCATCGGGTGAGAATGAAAATCTCAACGAGGGTCACGATACACAACATTCGTTTTGACGCCACCATTGATGACCATGGCACGAGCTCGAACCACGGTGTCTCCGAGTGCGGTCGGGACGACAACTTCGAGCCTCACACCCCCGGATTCAAGCTCACACGAGCGCAGTGAGACTTCCTCTTGGCGCAGTATTTGGAGCGCCATCTCACACGGCTCGCCGCCCGCGATACCGACAGACCCGTCACGGGAAAGGCCCCCTCTCCCGTGTCCACAAAAACCACCCCCGAACCCGTGAGAAAGACATCGCTGACTCGGGGATCGTCCACAACATCCCCTAAAGGGCCGAGCTGTTTTTTGGTGACAGGCGAGATTGCCCCTGGCCTGGAATGCCTTGCCAACCACTGGGGCACATTCGACATAACCCCCGAGGGTGGCAGAGTCGGCGCGTTCCGCGCAGGGGAAAGGGCCCACCCTGTGGAGAACTATGGCGAGCTCGAAGCTGGTCGCTGTTCTAGACTGGATAAGTCGGTGCTCGCATCGCGCCTCCAGGCAGCGCGAACCTGATGGATAGAAGGATAATGATGTCCCACGATCAAAAAATTGACAGCCTTTTGCACGAAGAACGTCGATTTCCGCCCAGCGCAGAGTTTGTGGCTAACGCCATTGGCACCCAAGCCCTCTACGACGAAGCCCAGGCTGATCGCTTAGGTTTCTGGGCGAAGCAATCCCGGGAACTCCTGCACTGGCATCGTCCTTTCACCCAGGTTTTAGATTGGTCCAACCCACCTTTTGCTAAGTGGTTTGATGATGGCGCCCTGAACGTCTCCTATAACTGTCTTGATCGCCATGTCGCAGCGGGCCTGGGGGATCGCGTGGCGTTGCATTTCGAAGGGGAGCCCGGCGACTCCCGAGACATCACCTATGCCGAGTTGACCTCCCAGGTAAAAAAGGCGGCCAACCTGCTCACCAGCTTGGGTGTGGGTAAGGGCGATCGGGTCATTATCTATATGCCCCTCATTCCCGAAGCAGTCATTGCCATGCTCGCCGTGGCGCGCTTGGGGGCCATTCACTCCGTGGTGTTTGGCGGTTTTAGTGCAGAAAGCCTTCGAGCACGTATTGACGATGCCGATGCGTCAATGGTGATTACTGCTGATGGCGGCCACCGCAAAGGCTCAGTCTTTCCCCTCAAAGCAGCGGTGGATCAGGCACTCGCCGAGGGAAAGACCTCCGTTTCTAAGGTCTTGGTCGTGCAGCGCGGTGGCAATGACGTGGACTGGGTGTCTGGTCGAGACCTCTGGTGGCAGGAAGAAATGGCGCCGATGTCGGATGATCACCAGGCCGAAGCTTTTGAGGCAGAAAACCCGCTGTTCATTCTCTACACTTCGGGAACGACGGGGAAACCTAAGGGCATCCTGCACACCTCCGGTGGATATCTCACCCAAGCTAGCTTCACCCACAAGAATGTCTTTGATCTACACCCGGAATCAGACGTGTATTGGTGTACCGCCGATATTGGATGGATCACCGGTCACAGCTATGTCGTCTATGGGCCCTTAGCCAATGGCGCTACCCAGGTGATTTATGAGGGCACCCCCGATACGCCTCATCCTGGCCGTTGGTGGGAAATTATCGAAAAATACAAGGTCAGTATTTTCTATACGGCCCCCACAGCGATTCGTACTTTTATGAAACTTGGCCGAGAAATCCCACAAAAGTTTGATCTCTCCAGCCTTCGCCTGCTCGGCACCGTGGGAGAGCCCATTAACCCCGAAGCGTGGATGTGGTACCGAGAAGTGATCGGAAACAATCTCACTCCTATCGTAGACACCTGGTGGCAAACCGAAACCGGCGCCATCATGATTTCGGCACTTCCCGGAGTGACGTCCACTAAGCCAGGAAGCGCTCAGGTTCCGCTGCCAGGAATCAGTATTGATGTGTTGACCGAAGATGGTGCGCACGTGGGATCGGACGCTGGCGGACTACTGGTGGTGACTGAACCCTGGCCCTCCATGCTGCGCGGCATTTGGGGAGACCCCGAGAGATTCCAAGAAACCTACTGGTCGCTCTTTGGCGATCGGTATTTTGCCGGCGATGGAGCACACCTCGATCAAGACAATGACGTCTGGCTGCTCGGTCGCGTCGATGATGTGATGAATATTTCGGGCCACCGACTCTCCACCATGGAAATCGAGTCCGCCCTGGTGGCCCACCCGATGACTGCCGAGGCAGCCGTCGTGGGCGCAGCAGATGACACCACCGGTCAAGCCGTCGTAGCGTTTGTCATTCTCAAGTCACGCTTTGCGGGAACGCTGAGTGACGACGAGGTGTCGTCACAATTGCGCGCGTGGGTGGGCGAACAAATCGGTGCCATCGCAAAACCCAAGACAGTGTTTGTCGTCGCCGAGTTACCCAAGACCCGCTCGGGCAAAATCATGCGCCGTTTGCTGCGCGATATTGCCGAAGGGCGAGACGTGGGAGACACGACCACCTTGATGGACACGTCCGTTATTCGCACCATCAGCGACTCTGTGGGCGAATAGCGAATGACTCCCTAAGCGGAGAACTCCAAGATCAACTCGACCTCAACAGGAGCATCCAGAGGTAGTACGGCCACACCGACAGCTGCTCTCGCGTGCGCTCCGATATCGCCAAATACTTCACCAAGGAATTCTGAAGCACCATTGAGGACTTGGGGCTGGGCAATGAAGTCGGGCGTCGAGGCCACGAAGCCATTGACCTTGACTACCCGGGTCACCCTGTCCAAGGACCCGAGCACACTCTTGGCAGCAGCCAAGGCGTTGAGGGCACAAATCTTGGCCATGTCTGCCGCTTGAGTCACCGACACTTCGCCACCGACTTTTCCCGTCGCCATCAAAGCGCCATCGACAAAGGGCAATTGACCTGCGGTGAAAAGCAGGTTGCCGCTGGTCATGGCTGGCACATAGGCAGCAACAGGTGTGGCTACGCCAGGAAGAGTAATGCCCAATTCGCTCAGGCGTGCATCAATGTGTCCCATTTAGTTTTCTTCTTTCGGTCGTTTGAAATACGCAACGAGACCGCCCTCAGGGCCGGTCACGATCTGGACTAGTTCCCACCCTTTATCGCCCCAGTTATTCAAGATGGCGGTGGTGTTGTGAATAATCAGCGGTGTGGTGATGTATTCCCACGTCGTCATGATTCCCCCCTCGTTTCCACCGCAATCATAGGGAACCATCGCGTACCCTGGAGACTATGTCAGAAAATAAGCGTCGACCCTCGGGCATCCTCCAGGCTCTGGCTGGGATTGCCGGGTTTGGTGCTCTGGCAGGTGTCATGGTGACCGCGATGATTTCCCCTGCCCTCGCCGTCACCAGTGTGGGAGCGACCAGCGCTATTGGTGTCTTCGATGCCTTGCCTGAATTTATTGAACTGGGGGATCAGGCGCAGAAGAACACACTGTGGGCACAAAAAACTCAGGACCCAGCCGATGGCTACACCGCCTTTGCTGAGGTCTACTGGCAAGACCGCGAGGAAGTGGCACTCGAGGACATGTCGCCCTATCTCTTAGCAGCAGCGGTCGCCGGTGAGGACCGTCGCTTCTATGACCACACCGGTGTCGATATCAACTCGATTGTGCGAGCAACACTGGGCAACGTTTTCTCGGGAGGCATTGAAAGTGGCGCCTCGACGCTGACGATGCAGCTAGTGAAGAACACCTACATTCAGCGCTCTCAATATCTACCCACGGCGGAAGAGCGCCAGGCGGCCTACGCCGTGGCTATCGAAACGAGTTTCCAGCGCAAGCTCAACGAAATGAAACTCGCCATTGGTTTGGAAAAGCAGTACACCAAGGAGGAAATCCTCGAGGCCTATCTCAACATCACTGGTTTCGGAGGAAACACCTACGGCGTGCAAGCTGCTTCTCAACAGTATTTTGGCAAGCCAGCTAAGTCCCTCTCGCCTGCTGAAGCCGCCAGTTTGATGGCCATTGTGCAGTACCCCACCACCAGAAACCTTTCTAATCCTGAGAACTACGCAGCAAACCAAGAGCGACGCGACATCATCCTGGCCGCGATGTTCGCCGAGGACTACCTGACCCAGGCTCAATACGACCGAGCAATCGCTACCCCTGTGGATTCCTCGTTCGTGACTATCTCTCCCCCGACCGCTGGGTGTTTAGCAGCGAATGAATACACCCGATTCTTCTGTGACTACGTGATCAAAAATGTCGAAAACTTTGACTCCCTAGGGGCAACCGAAGAAGAGCGCAACCAACGCTGGCGTCGTGGTGGTCTTGATGTGTACACCACCATGAATCTGTCTCTGCAAACCACGGCGCAGGATCGTGTGTGGGAATTGATCCCGAGTGATGAAGACGTTTTTGATATGGGTTCTGCCACCACCAGCGTGGAGGTCGGAACAGGCCGCGTTTTGACGATGGCCCAAAACAAAATCTTCGATGACTCCGAAGAAGGTGGAGGTATCTCCACCACTGCTGTGAACTTCAGCACGGATCGTCGATATGGCGGCTCCAGTGGTTTCCAGGTCGGCTCGACCTACAAGATTTTTGCTCTGATTGCCTGGTTGCAGCGTGGTTATGGACTCAATGAAGTCGTTGATGCCTCCCGCATGGAATTAGAGCAAGCTGCGTTTCTGGACACCTGTGGTGATGGTGGTGGACCCTGGGCGGGAATTTGGGAATTTAGAAACTCGGGAGACCTCTTGCTTCCCGCTGCCACGGTCTTCGAATCGACCGTTCGCTCAATCAACTCCGCCTACGCCTCGATGGCGGAACAACTTGACCAGTGTGAAATCCGAGCGGCGGCAGAGTCTCTCTTAGTCCACCGCGCAGATGATGGGATTTTGCAAACAAACCCCTCCGCAGTGCTGGGAACCAACGAAATCGCTCCGCTGACGATGGCGGGCGCTTTTGCCGGCATTGCCAACGGCGGTGTGGTGTGTGAGCCCATCATCATTGACCGTTTTGTGGACGCCGAGGGCGCCACAATTGATGGCCAAAGCTCGAAGTGTCGCCAGGGCATCACCCCCGATGTGGCGGCCGCAGCAGCTGCTCCGATGCGCTCAGTGATTACCGGAGGAACAGGGTCTCGATCCAACCCCGGCGGAAATGTCCCCGTGATCGGAAAGACCGGAACCACAGACTCGCAGGTGCAGACCTGGATGGTGGGCTCCAGCACGAACGTTGCCACTGCCGTGTGGGTGGGAAACATCGTCGGTGACTACCGACTGAGTAACTACCGCAACGGCACCGTTCTCCGCCACGATATTTGGCGCGTCATCATGCAAGATGCCAACGAGCAATATGGTGGTGAATCCTTCCCCGCAGCTCCCGATCGACTCTTGCGAGGCAGCGGAATCGAATTACCCGACATCACCGGGCTCACCATTGATGAAGCAACCATGCTCTTGGAGAGCCTTGGCCTCAAACTCGAAGTGACCGTCGGCGCTGAGGTGGGCCGCGTAGCCCTCTATGAGCCCGTGGCAGGAACCTACTTGGCGCGAGGCATGACCGTGCGGGTCACCTCCGGTGGAGCTGGTGGTGAAATCGTCGGAAACGCGATTGTGCCGAACTTGGTCGGGCTGTCCGTGGCCGCAGCTAATGCCACCCTGGATGCTCAGGCGATGACTGGGGCACGTATATTGAGCTGTGGCGAGGGAAGCGTTAATGCCGACCCCGGAAGCGGAACAGTGATCAGTCACAGCCCTGGAGCGGGAGCCCAAGTCTGGGATTACGTCGGTCTTCAAATTCAAGTCGCCTGTGGAGTAGACCCGGTCGCCTCGGATGCGCCCGTGTTGGACTAATGAGCTCTAAAGTCGGCGCAACACTTGCGGGTCTGGGAGCCCTAGCCACTGGTGTGGCGGCGTGGGGGGCTTTGATTGAGCGGACCAATTTTAGCCTGCGCAGCGAAGTGATGCCGATTCTGGATGCGGGGAGTGACCCCATTAAGGTCCTACACCTCAGCGACCTTCACATGGCGCCCTGGCACTCCAGCACGATTGCCTGGGTCCGGGAACTGGCCGAATTGGAACCAGATCTCATTATCGGCACCGGTGATTTCCTGGGCCACCGCGATGGACTTTCCGCACTGGCAGAGGCATTGCTGCCTCTGGCAGGAATTCCCGGGGTGATTACCCATGGATCGAACGACCGAGTAGCCCCTCGGTGGAAAAACCCTCTGGGATACCTTCTGGGGCCCTCCCAATCCAGTGGGGAACCCGGGGAAGTTCTTGACTTCGATGGCCTGTGCTCGCTGTATACCGACACGCTGGGATGGAGCGATATTAATAACGCTGCCACCCGGATGCAGCTGAAGAACTCCACACTCGACTTTGTGGGAATCGGTGATGCCCATCACGGCGAAGACGAGTTGGGTCAACTGCCGCGCCTGGTCGAGACCCTGCAGGAACAAGACGATGCGCTGCAGGCAAAGGCGCATCACTCGATTACCACCGTGGGGGTGACCCACGCTCCGTATCGGCGGGTACTAGATGCTTTCGTAACCAATGGGTGTGAAGCAATTTTTGCCGGACACACTCACGGCGGCCAGGTGTGTTTACCCGGCGGCCATGCGCTGACCACAAACTGTGATCTGCCCAATGCCCAGG
>Ga0209251_1000644_pt1 | contig 30690 bp, 9 predicted proteins | sample SaaInlV_100m_DNA_6_FD_184665 | JGI IMG/M metagenome (GOLD analysis project Ga0209251, IMG submission 184665) | Marine microbial communities from expanding oxygen minimum zones in the Saanich Inlet - Saanich Inlet SI073_LV_10m_DNA (SPAdes) (version 2) | ecosystem: Environmental > Aquatic > Marine... | reverse complement strand
ACTATCACTAAACCGGAAATCAACACTAGATAGTCATAAAAGGGATAATATCCAGACTAATTGCTTGTCAGTTGACATCTAGCGGATTTAGGTCGACCCTCCCCTGCGGACACAAAATACCCGCGTGTGCGGGATGCTTTTTTGAATGGACACTTATAATTTAGAAGTGGGCTGCATGGCACCATTTTCACCGTATTGGCTCTCATGGTCAAATGGTTACGATATCTGCCTTCCAAATTTCAAGATGCTAGCAGAGGATCCGAGTTCGATTCTCGGTGGGAGCACAGGCACCTGGAAAATTTCCGGGACCACTTTTTCTTTTATTTTTTTTCATGAGACGACGACAGACCTTTTGCCTTCAAATTCGAGATCCGTTGGTCAGTTCGGTCCGCGCTCTCCCAAGACGATGGCAGGGAAGAAAAAGAACTGTAACTGTCGCAATTCTAGATGCTTGAAACTGTAAGCAACTTATCGTGAAACCGCTCTCTATCATCGTGCATTACTGACCGCTCTACTCGCGCTTGGCGAACAGGTACTGTGAGTGCTTCGCCTCGGGACTCCATTGCAACAGCTGCAACTGCTCCAACTGCTGCAACAATCTAGAGAACGCCGCGGTTCGGCAAGAAGCAGTCGAGGCGACCCTTGAACGCAACCCGAATGCATTTCGCCCCAAAATAGCGCCGAATCCGGGTGCTGCAGAAGACGCCGACGGCGCTGGACGACACAATAAGGTCGGGATTCGTATTCCTCTCTCCAAGTCTCGCATATTCCCACCCACTTGCGCGTGTTTAAACAAGTCTAATGGTGTCTAAACTATCTCGCGTGTTATGAATTCAGGGGTGTCACTGCAAGAAAAGCAGTTGTCTCAAGAAATATTGCGAGTGCTTTCAAGCGAACATCTTCTGTGCAGATATTTGCAGGTATGCCGCGATGCCGCGTTGTCCTTCAGCGAAATGCTAAGTCAGGTCGAGCAAAGTTCTTTTCCCTTCTCACGTCACAAAAATTTTCGTCGCAGATGTGTTGACTGCCAAAACTTTGAAGGATCCACTCAGCGTATGTTGACGACCGCTAAAGCCGCCCGAAACGTCCAGCTGACGTCGCCCAGAAAGGTAAACACGACTCCAAAAAAATGCGAGCTCATCATAGTCAAGTGATAGTCAAGTGCTCTTAAGTTTGCCATTTTTCTCCTGACGTCCGTTTTTTCCTCACCTCCTATTACTTATGCCGGTAAACACAAGGGCATATCGGCTGGCCATGCTTCAGGGCCACACACGGACACACAGTTCGAAAACAGTAAGAACACTGCCGATTTTGCCAGTGTGAAGGTACGTTCGAAACATCGTTCTTCACTATCTATGTTCTTCCCCGAAACATTACCTCGACCTCAAACTGAAACCTGACATCCAACTCTGATAAACACAACAGGGCAAGCGAAGTGTCGAGGAGATCGTTCTAACAGAAGACGTTGATGAAGTTCTCCATTCAGTGCTGCAGGTGAGTATTTTGCTGATACGCCTGCTCCGTCACGTTTTCTATGCTCGACACTCATCTATGAAATATCGTTCTTGTCTGCGCAGGTCGATGCCAATAAGTATTTGGCGCCTCACCCTTCAGATCGCGCCCCTCAGCGTCAGCGGTTGGAGGGAAAAGTTTCTACGCTCGGAAAACTCAAGAACGCAGACACGCGGATGTCTCCAGCAACACAGGCACTGCTTTGCGACGAGAGCGAGAAGTTGTTCGCATCTACCAGCCCTCGAGGTACAGATCGCGACAAAGTCCTCGAGGTTGGTGTCAAAACTGGTGACCGAGTACATACACAGGCTTCGAGTGAGACTCCGACGAAGAGTGAGGAGACGATTCTACTCGGGCTCGCCCGGCAGCTGAAAATTATTGCGGGACGGCACTCGGGTGCTCAGACGACGAATTCATGATGTTATTCGACGTTATTTCTACGTCCAAGGTAGAGAACATCATTCGTTTGATGGTAGTAGGCTGTAACCCTTTCCCCATAGCCTCGGGTTTAGATCATTTAGTCTGAAAGTTGAGGATCTGTCAGCTTGTCGCGTGTACTTCGATCTCAAACTGATCCCTGACTATCTGTAATCAAATACGTGCTGCGGCGTGCTACAACATGCTCAAAGTAATTTTGCGCATAGCAGCTGCAACAATGGGAACATGCAACATGCGATGCATGAAGATAACACATAGATTGTGTTCATATCTTCTATCGAGAAGTAAGCGAGCTAGACTGAGGGTGTTCGACTGCGTCTTGGAGACAAAATAAATAATAGCTAGTAGCAGCTAGCTAGCTAGTAAATAATAAATAAGTTATATTTCAACAGACGTAGCTACTAGCTAGCTAGTCGCAAGTTGCGAGTGTCGAATCGCTTCGGGCGTAACGCTCGAACTTAATGGACCGCCACGTTCTATGGTCCTATGAACGAGCCAGGACTTTTCGACATATGTGCCGGTTCACTTTCAATTACGTGTGCCCATATCTATTTGGCGTGAACTTCGAGGCAACTGAGCTGGACGCTCACACCTGTTCTTGCAGGTTCCCAGGTTATAGCCTCACTCATACGTTGACTCTTCTCACTTATCCCCTGCACCTTCTTTGCTACCGCCGTCTTTACAGCTGGCCGAGGATTGATAACTCTTTTCTTCATGTCACCAACATCCCATGATACCAAGGACATCAGTGTGGTGCGTTCCACACCCCAAGGTTAAGCCCTCGAGTGGAAAACGAACGCGACAACTGTTTCTCGCTTCCTTTGGCTTGGACCTTCGCACCGTAGAAGATCACTCCTCTGAACATCAAGGCTACTAAATGGCTTTCAATCATTGAGAAGATGTCTTGTACAGCTGTAATCGGCATCATGCCTTTGTCTCACATGATCCAGCTAACCACGCGGCCCACTGACACCTGAACGTGCTTCCTCACTCACAGGAACTACTCTGCTGTGACCCTCACGTCGCTCGACGAGCAAGCCAACACAGGCGTAAACGGCGTCGACAAACAACCAGTCTGAATGATTTCTTTAACCCTCCGAGGGAAGTGTATGAGCGCGCATCATGCTACTTTACGCAGAGTACAGAAAGTATAGTCTATCACACACAAACTTCATTGCTAACTCATTTGAAGACTACACTGGAAAGTCCATCAAGAAGCCATGCTGGCAGAGATGGCTGTGGGGCGACAGACTCAGAGTCCGTAAATAACTCGGCAGCTCCTAATGATGCATGCACATATGAGCGATCAGAGAAGATCATACCTCATTGTGCAGTTGAATTTGATAGGCATGACCCGTTCCTCCTTGAAGCTAAACGCGTGCTTCGACAAAAATGTTCCTGCGAGACCACTCTCGCCTTCTTTTTTGAGAGTGCTTTGGCATCAGTAAAATCACAAAACCTTGCCACAGTGAATGTATGCAACGTAAGCGACGACGCGTACACCAAGAGAGACACGTACATCTCTTTAGCGAACAAAGTAGCTCAAGTTGCTCGATTCATGCACAAAAAACTGGGTATTTGCTCTGGTGATGCGGTGGGAATACTTTCGACCAACTCTGTTGAGGTTCTGATACTACATTATGCTTGTGCACTTCTCCGCACTACGCTGCTAAATCTTAACACCCACCTCGTATCACACGAGTTAAACCACATACTCGATGACAGTGCTGCGGTCACTGTATTCGCACGCGAATCTATACACGGTAAAACACTTCGTGATGCGCTCACAACGCAGGAAACAATAAAGTGTGCCACGAAGTCAGTTGTGTGGCTGCCTGAGGAAAATTTGACCGGTGCAGGCATAGCCGGGAATTCACATGATCTGATACATCTGACAACAAAACTAGTATCGAGTGGAAGTATTGATCACTTGACGAACATCATTCAATTTGAATGGCATGATGAAGTATGGTATCAACATTGGAATCGTTCAACACTGAAATCCAAAAACATGCAAGTTTCAGACGCAATTTATTTCTCTGATCTCAGCACTACCATAGCAGCTGTTGCGAATAACCCAGCTCACGTATATTATACCTCTGGAACTACCGGTGCGCCTAAGGGGGTTGCTCTCTCACAAACTATCGTCCACAAACATACTGTGGCAATTACCGTAGAGATGGGTATAAATAGTGCAGACATTTGGTTGCACGCTGCCCCAATATTCCATCTCGTAGATGCGTTTGCAGTATATGCCATCTCATGGGTCAGTGCACGACACGTCATCGTCTCCCATTTTCGGACTGAAGAAATACTCTTACTTATTGAGCGTGAGAGCATAACTGCTACAAACTTAGCCTCAACCATGGTTACGCTGCTGTACCATAATCCTTTGGTCGGATCATTTGATCTATCGTCCCTTCGAGTAATATCCTGTGGCGGCTCGCCGTTAGGTGGGACTACAGCAATTGCGCGTGCAGTCTCGATATTTGGATGTGAATTCTTTGTCTCGTACGGAATGACAGAGTGCTGCGGAAAAATTTCGATGTCGAAGCTGAGCTCGGAGCCACGCGTAACAGAACTTGACCTTGGTGAACGGCTTGCGTCCGTCAGTACATCAGGGAGACCATTTATTCTTGTGGATATTAAAGTGATAGATTCAATCGGGAATCCAGTCGCCCATGATGCAAAGACAGTTGGTGAAGTTTGGGTGCGTGGGCCGACTGTCTTTGGAGGATATTTACAAAATCGCGAAGGTGAAGCTAACGCGTTTGATGAAGATGGCTGGTTTTGCACGGGAGACCTTGCTTCCGTCAAAAGCGATGGGTACATATGTCTCGTCGGTCGACTGAAAGATGTCATTTTATGTGGAGGAGAAAATGTATATACATCTGAGGTGGAAGCCGCACTTCACACGCACCCGGGGATTGAACAGGCAGCTGTTTTTGGTGTTCCTCATGCAATAATGGGCGAGCTTGTTCAGGCAGCGGTTACACTGCGGAAAGATAGCAACAAACGTGGAGAACATGGTGACGCTAATCAAGGTCCTGGATCTTGTCAAGGAACAGGTACAGGCTTGCACTTACACTGCGATGACCCCATCGAAGATATCACGTTGCATTGTCGGCGACGGCTGTCTGGATACAAGGTGCCAACGGAGGTTTACGTGGTGACTGATCTTCCAACAAATGCAAATGGAAAGATTTTGAAGCGAGAGTTGCGTGATTCTGCTACCAACGGGACACTCTCTGCCGGTCTGACCTCAGGTCGATCATCGACATCAACTGTACTAGTGTCTGCTTCACTTCACGGTGGTGGAGAAAATGTTCGAACGGGATTCTCGCCTGGAATACCAGTAGACTGTAGTTTGCTGTCCAAAAACAGTCTTGCTAAAACCACTGTATTCCGGCGTGACATAAAATCTCGTGTCATTATTTTGGAAAACCCTCATGATGTGTGCCTCAACAACACTGAACAAGTCGCACACAACGTACATAAACTAAAACCTTCTTCAAAAAGTCAAGTGGATGGGACATCTAGTCTTGATCCCAAACATGAATGCACTTGGCTGTTGTATCGCACGGTTCCTTGTGCTTCAATAATTCATGCTCTCATCAACCGTGTTTCTTCCGAAGATACGTACACTTGCATAATAACCGTTGACACAAACGACGAGTCTCAGGCAGCCCGCGCTTGCTCGCTGGTCTATTCCACGTCAAAAAGTGATGCCTTCAACACATTTTTTAGCCTCTCTGAAGTTCCAAGTTTATCAAGCTCGAACTGTCTACGTGTCGAGAAGGAAAAGAAAGGAACACCCAATATGACGCATTGGAGTGATATTGGAGATCCCGTCAACACACTCGTAGTCTCGACGCTCTGTTCTTATAGGCTGACCGCACTACCGATGCAATCACGAACTATAAATATATTAGACGTCGTCCTTGAAGCGGAGAAACGCATAACACCAGTTGAGAAAGCAAACAACACACCGATAAATACTGATGTGGCTATGAATGAATCTATGGAAATTCTCTTAGCGCAGTCAACCAGAAGCTATGATGCTTGTAAGAGTTTTGGTCATGGAGCTCACTTTTCATCATCTGCATCATTTGACACAAAATCTATTGTAGACAAGGCACTCAGGGATGTCTTAGATCTTCTTCCGAATGATCCGACCCCTGACTTAGATCTTCCTCTCATGTCTTGTGGACTCACCTCTCTCGGGGCTATCAGATTGAGGGACAAACTGAACACGACGCTTCAACAGGTCCTGGCAGTCAATGAAAATCAAGAAACCATTCCAGCCACGCTAGCTTTTGATTTTCCCTCGACACGTGCAATCTGTAACTTTATTGAGACAAATATCAAGACACCGTCTTCAAATACGACAGTGTCCTCGCCGCTATATAGCTATCATGCATCTGGAGAGATTCCGCGAACTGTTTCTGTGATTGGCGCCGAAAGTACGTCACTTGGATCCTCTTCAAATCGCAGTATGATAACAAGTGCCTCCACTAGTACTGACCTGAAGGGTTGTTCCAAAGACCACGTGTGCATAATACCTTCTTCGCGTTGGGATCTTGATCATATTGCTACATTTGACAATAGATCGCTAACACCTCGTTTCGGTACTTTCGTTTTTGATGTCGAAAAGTATGATGTGGAAGCTACCGGCATGTCAGCAAGTGAAGCGGCACTGGCAGATCCACAGCAAAGGTTGGTTCTCGGCGCATGTGCAATGCTGTGGCTCTTTCCATACTTCAAGACCAAGAATAATTATCATCATACTCATCGTAATCATGAACATCTTGCCGGCAGGGAAAAATCGAGTAATCCTTGCCGGGTGTCTAGCTGTGCAGTTCTTGTCGGTGTGTCACAGGTAGAATATCCGAGACTGGCAGAAGCGTACCGTGCGACGTCAACATATGGTTCTTACGATGCCACTGGCGCTCATCTTTCTGTGATTGCGGGTCGCGTTGCCTTCACGTTAGCCTTGAGTGGTCCCGCAACGGCTTTTGACACAGCGTGTTCATCTTCACTTGTCGCAGTAGTATACGCTCGTACTTGGTTAACACATGATAATGATGTTGAATTACATGAAGTTCGAGAATCACTTGTAGGTGGTGTTAACTTAATGTTTGATGCGGCGTGGTCTCACAAGTGTAATGCCGCACGCATGCTTTCACCTGATGGCAGATGTAAGACGTTTGATTCTAGTGCTGATGGATACGTTCGTGCAGAGGCATGTGGGATGCTAAGAATGATAAACGAAGAAGAATTCGACAAGTCTGGTTCGAATTGTCATATAGTACTGGCAGGTGCTGCGGCAAATCAAGATGGGCGAAGTTCGTCACTCACTGCACCAAACGGGCCCGCTCAAAATGAAGTTATACGTGACACACTTCGTATATCTACATGCAGTAGCGTAGAACCCGTCTCTGTGTTACAGCTACATGGAACTGGCACAGTGTTGGGCGACCCCATCGAAATAGGTGCTGCAATTTCCGCCTTTTCGTCATCGCAATCACTGACATCTTCACTTGTTACTGGTGCCACTAAAACAACGATGGGCCATAGCGAAGCAGCTTCAGGCATGGCAAGTATATTTGCAGCCTCTGCATCACTACAGCGCTCATTCACAGCTTCTGTTGCACATCTACGGGCTATGAACCGTAATGTAGCTGCAGTGCTTGTTCGAGGCAATCTTGTTGTCACGGTTTCACGACAAGTTCAATCACACGCCTCCTGCGGTATCGCCATGACTAAATGCGCATCTGTCAGTGCTTTCGCTTTTCAAGGGACGAACGCACACGCGATGATATCTGGCACAAATGATCGCAATCAAGGTGGCGTGCACAGCGGCAGGACGGAAAAGTTTCTTGCTAACTCTAGTCGACTTTGGGATATACCTTTATCAACTGCTCGTCTCGCTCGAGCGTGTCACTCTGTTGAATGCAAGCGATTATGGGAGCTTTCATCACCCACGACTTCTCTCATGTTTTTCCAAGTGAAATTTGATGATGCGCCTGGTGCGGAGACTCTTTGCGATCACACTCTGTACGGGCGAGCACTGTGTCCTGCAGCAGCTTTTTTTGAATGTACCAGCGAGGTTGTGCATCTCCCCATTGTTCAGGCAGAACGAGATTTCCACGTAGATGTAGCCGTCACTAATTCTACTATTCCACTCCCACTGGAGCTCGACACTGACAAAGTATGCACAACGCGCGTGTGTCTGTGTGGTGCAAGAGGCTCAATACGGATTGAATCTATCTCAGATTCAGGTTGGCGTGCACACCTGAAAGCGCATGCCATGAGTACTGTTAATAACGTGGTCAGCCATGGGCGAGCATACGGTACTATTATCTCAAGAGTATATTCTCGCCCAGTTTACGAACACCGCTTCCATTGTGCTGCAAAAGAACCTTGTCCCCTTCCATCAGGTGCTTGTGCAGTCGTCAACATGGAACTTTTAGACAATCTAAACTGGTATTTTGGCTCACTTGGGACGGATTCGTTCTCACGCGCACTTGACGCTGCAATCCATCTAGCTGAGGGGACTGTCGGTCTATTGTGTCCAACATACGCTTTACCTTCACCAGCTTCAACAGCAAATGGAACACCAGAACCATGTGTACGAGTCCCGGTCGCAGCCGGTGCACTCTTCTGCCGCTTCATAAACACTGCAATTGGGATGCAACTTACTGCAAACTATAGTAAGCAGGCTGATCTTGGTTCACGCGCTGTCAACACTCATCGCCTTAGTGACAGAATTGTCCTAACGTCATTAGAAATTCGTTCTGTGCGAAGGACCAGCATACTTTGTGAGCGCACAAACTCAACAGCAAGGTCATCGCATCATTTCACTGTTGTGCCCACGTATTTGTTGCAGTGGAAAGCTTTTCCTACTGATACTGATATATCAATGCAAGCCAAGGATTATTTTGGAAGTCCATTCCAATACACTAGAAATGTTGTTCCGGCATCAACAGGGCTACAATGTTTGTGTAGACATGTCATGAGCATGATAGCATTGCACATTACTTCAGGCATTCTGGTTTGTGATACAAGTCTCACCGAAACATTTGTTAGAACTTTTGGAGCACACGATCCAACACCTAGGTTGAGAAAGAGTGCGCCTATCAACAGTAGACATGATCTACATGCGTCTTCAGCTAGTATATGGGGGGTAGCACGGGCATTCGCGCATGAATCGGCGGCAAGTTCACAAACAACAGTAAAGGTGTGTGCATTGGATATTGATGTACATGATTGCTTTGATGTCAACACACAGAAAATAATCACACATTATGATAATGATACATGGACTCGCACATCTCGCTGTGAAGGGGTGACTCATGACGCTATACTTATCCCCGCAAACGAGCAGCATTCACGAACTCCTGTATCACCGTCATCAACAATTATCAAAGATCAGCGTAGTGCAAGACACTTGAAATTTTCTGGTCCGTCGAGCCAGGTGTCTTCACATGTGCGTGCGACCAAGTCAACGATGGGCTTCGGAATTGTATTCGGCGGACTCGGTACTGTCGGTGGTCATGCTGCTGCTTGGCTTCTCGCAACAAGACATAACCGATGCATCGCCCTTACAAGTAGATCAGGTCAAAGTGCTGCTAGACCTACCATCATTAATCTTGAAAACGTCATAATTATGGCAACCCGATATGATGCAGCAAGTGCAGAAGAAACGTCAGAAATGGAAACAATATACATAGTCGGTGCAAATCAAAGTGATCCGTCAATTGTCACAATAAATTCAGGCGGTGTATTAAGAGATGCAATCGTTCAACGTCAGACCCCAGGACGGCTTAGAGCTGTCGCAGGCCCAAAAACTCTAGGAAAATGCACACCATCAGTATCATCACATGGCAAATGCCCACTGTTGGCAGCTTGTACCTTCTCCAGTGTGACTTCACTTGTTGGTAACGTCGGACAAACCGGTTATGCTGCTACAAATGCAGGAGCAGATGTGTTTTCCACAAATGATCGAGGATCGGGACTTCCAGCGTGCTCTATCCAATGGGGCGCATGGGCTGGAGGTGGCATGGCCGTTACTAGTACTACCCTGAAAAATCGGCTTCACCGCGTTGGGTTCGGATTGATTAAACCTGCGATTGGCGCTTTAGCACTTGAAGCTGCGTTCAGCTTTACGAGGACAATTATCGCAGTATGCGAATTTGACTGGTTTAGATACATGAATAGTCACGCAGCTGTGTCAACTTCATCATTTTTTTGCGAAATGACAACCCCGCTGATAAAGTCCAAGGATGCTACCCTGGCTGAGCCCTGCATGAGTGCGATACTTGCTGAAAGCCACCTTCCCAAACATGCTAACACAGCCGTAAGTTCATCAGAAAGCGAACATCAGGATGTGACTCGCATTGTTGTCGATGCCTTCAAAAAAATCACAGGCTCAATCGTTGGTGTTGATGAGCCACTACTTGATGCCGGACTAGATTCACTCTCTTCTTCCGAATTTGTTGCCCTCTTGGATACACATGTAAACGGGACATCTAGTACCGATAACTCGATCAAAGTGTCATTACCTGTGACACTCGTATTTGATTATCCGACTCCAAGTGCGTTGGCAACTTTCCTGTCTTCCCAAATATCCCGGGCGAACGAACCTTCCAAGATATTGCCCCCAGCATGCAAAATCGATTCCGTGGTGAACAAATGCCCAACACAGTCTCACGTGTCTCATAATGCGGCATGGGTTTCTGCTGTTGGGACAGAAACTGCGTTCGATTCTGAAGGTACATTTTCATGTGATGCTTCTGGAGTCGTACCCATTTCACGCTGGGATTTTGATGACCTGTGTTGTGCAGATCTGCAAGCGCCAATATTTGGCGGATATTTAGCTGGTATCACTGAGTTTGACCCTGGTGCGTTTGGCATCAAATGTGGCGAAGCTAAAACAATGGACCCCCAACAACGTCGGCTTCTTTCTTGGTCAGCAGCAGCTGTATCTTCTATTCGTGCACTACCAACAGGAGCCAAAGCATCTGAAATGTTGACCGCAACGATGGGTGTATATGTTGGAGTAGCTACGCTGGATTATAGTGCAATTTGTTCCATTTCAGCACTTGCAACTGGTGACCAGTACAGCAAAGTCAGCGATATGAGTTCTTTTCGCAAACCTACTGCATCTACAGCAACTGGTTCCGCATTTCTGAGTGTCATACCCGGAAGAATCGCATTTACTCTTAACACCCATGGCACCGCTGTCGCGATTGACACTGCGTGCTCATCTGGACTCGTCGCACTACATATTGCTCGTATTGCTTCATTCAATACTGCAAAAGAAAGTCTACGCCAGCTAGCTGGCGGGGTGAATATGGTGTTACGAGCTGAAACGTCTGCCCTTTTCACGGCCGCACAAATGATATCACCAGATGGGCGATGTAAAACACTGGATGCAGCAGCAAATGGATACGTTCGTGGAGAGGCTTGTGTTGTTGTGATTCTTGAACCACGCCTCGATACCAGTAATGGTCAATTTTGCTTTATGATCGTCGTAGGATCAGCTACAAACCAAGACGGACGGTCAAGCACAATCACGGCGCCAAATGGACCAGCCCAGCGATCGGTAATTCTTGCAGCGATCGACAGTGCATCGAGTGACAGATGGGAAATCAGCTCGCCTTGTGCTTTGCAGATGCATGGCACAGGTACTGCGCTGGGAGACCCAATTGAGGTGAGTGCAGCTTTGGCTGTTCCGATACAAGCTGCAGCACAGTACAGAAAACAAACTATTGATTCTTTTGCCTTCAGCTCCACGAAGAGTTCTATCACACACACGGAGTCCCCCTCCGGTCTGATAAGCATAGTTGCAGCCATGTCAAATCTGAAGGCAGCTAAAATTGTGTGTATATCACATCTACGCACATGTAACCCGTATGTTGCAGTGTCATTGCGATGTAGCTTTCCAACCATTGCTGCGAGATCTTGCCTAGGAGCACCAACTTGCCAAACAGGAAACGCCTGTGTTGGTGCCAGTGCATTTGCGTTCCAAGGTACAAATGCACATGCCCTCGTTGTGAAAGAGTATTGCAGGTCAAAGGATGAATCAAAGAATTTAAGAAATCACCTGACTTTCGGTGCTACTCTTGCGACAAGACTTCCAAACAGCCGTCTTTGTGTTCGACATTGGCTGTCGCCCTTGCCACACTCGATATTGTCTCGAGTAATTATAGCACTTGAAGAAAGTGACGTAGTTGGAGTTTACATTGCAGATATTTGGGCGAACCCTAGATCTTCGTTTCTGAAAGATCATAAAGTTTACGGGTCTTCCCTGTTCCCAGGTGCAGCATCTCTTCAGCTTGCTGATGCAGCCCTGCAGTATTCTATTACTGAATTCACAGAAGCTGGATTTACTGCCGTAACTTGCGGCGTGACACTAGTGAGGCCACTTTTTTTAGAGTGTACCAATATTAAGAGCGTGCAGGCACATGTGTGTACGACAACTGCTGGTGACGTTCACTTCGGTCACAAGGGTAGCATGCCCGTTTCCCTGAAAGGAACAGAGTTCTGTCCACCGAGGAAACGCATTTTAACGGCTAAGTTTCTCCGACTGTTCGCAGACAAGCTCATCAATAATGATGATACGTCATGCAGCTCTAAGTCAAAGACGGCATGGAACTTTCGACGTACTCTTTTCAGGAAGCAGGTTGATCAAACTCACGAGCCAGTTCTCGGAATAGTGACACAATTCAGTCAAAATAAAAACTCAAAAATTTCGCCCGCGTTTGATGACCATGGTTGGGACTTCTCACCAGCTGCACTCGATGCTTCATTTCAATCCATCTGCACGGCTCAGGATAAACAAATGCCCGTGCAAGAAAGTCTGCGAATACCTGCATCATTCGACGCCTTCACTTCCCATGAGGGAAATTTATGCGGCCATTCTGCGCGTCGCATAACTTCTGAGTCTTGTACTTCAAAAAATATTTCACAGAACTTCAAAGAAAGTTTCAAAAGCGAACATAGGGTGAAGAACGCAATTGTACGTGGCATGGTGGTGTGCTCGACTCAACGTATAAGTATTGACATACAGCCGATTCCCTTTCGAACGCATGCACGTGGCATATCCATCGACGATGTAAGAAACGACATGCACATTACAGTGCTTTCCGACAAAAGGATGTCAACTTCATCTTCTCACAAAGAGGCTTTGTTTTCTAGAATGTCATCGTCACCTCAGAACGTCGTCAGAAGTCTGTGCAAAACAAGAAAAAAGTCAATGGCAGCTGACGTTCTTCGACATTTATCGCAATTATTGGAAGGTTTACAAGCACGGAGAAGCCTTGCAGCCTTGAGAGTAATTTCAGGCGAGTTCTTGTGCGCGGCTGCAAGATCAGCGATGTTAGAGCTGGTTGACCTATGCATCAACACCGAGGACTGCGACGTTTCCCGCATGTCTGGACAAGTTGTTGCACATGGTCATCCTAAAGTTGTGAGCTCGCAAGCGATTGGCAGTCAGGAAATATCCAATCACGGGGAATACAGAAAAAATAGAGGAGTATCTCACTCCAACGGGGTTGTTTCGTCCTGTCACGCGGTCGAGGTCCTACGAGTAAAACGTGATTTTGCCTTCGGGGCAGTTATGACAGATGAAGAATCCTACACCCGTATGATTGCTGCTGCGAATATGATGAGTCGTTCGCCTTCCTCACTTTCAAAACATAGATCCAATGTGGAAATACCACTTGTTGTTTTCGGTGGAACTGGAGCTTTGGGGCTTGTAACGGTAAAACACGCTGTTCAACAACAGAGATACACTGCATCCCTTGTATCCCGCACAGGCCGTTGTCCATCTCTTGATGAACTCACTTCAGTGTACCCACCTATTCGCCTACTTTCAGCTGACGTTACAACGTCTGCTGCTTTGACCAATACTTTCAAGCTCGGCATGCTAGATGTGCCCCAAGCAATCTTTCTCCTCGCAAATGGAGTTCTACGAGATGCCGCTGTGGGGACAACTTCCTTTGGTTTAGCTCGTGAGGTTGTTGCAGCTAAATGCCCAGTCACTGATGTGATGGGCCCTGCTATCACCGCCACTGCTCAGAATACTACTGTTTATTTTTCTTCTATTGCCTCGTTTCTTGGTTCCGCAGGACAAATCGCCTATTCTGCAGCAAACTCATACCTGGACTACTCTGCAATGTCATGGACGGACGCAGGAGTCCCTTCCTATTCTCTCCAATGGGGCCCTTGGTCAGAAGTCGGCATGGCAACAAAATACACAACAAAAAGTCGTCTAAGGAGAATTGGCTTTGGTACCATATCTCCCCAAGAGGGTGCTTCTATATGTGTGACGTTGCTTCAAAACATTTGCATGGGCTCTTTTCTTTCCCTGTCGTCAATGTCAAAAATATGCATAGCTCGAGTCGATTGGGTGAAGTATGCGCGGGCTATTCCACAATGTCGTGGGGATGCCAGTGCGTTCTTGGAATATCTTAGTCACGTGCATCTGAGAACTGAAGGGAGGGAATCAAACGACAATTTTGCATTGAAAACAAAAGGTGCTGGCATCGAAGCAAGCATAATCTCGGAGGCTTATTCTGGAAGCGACAAAACGTTTGTGCCAGGTGAGAGTCAATCAGTACATCTGACTCGTGTCGAAGTAAGTCAGCGCGTGTGCTCGTGTATTGGGGCAATAATTGGTCGTGAAATAGATCCCGATGAACCGTTTTTAGCAGCAGGACTTGACTCACTTTCAATTTTAGACGCATCTGCAGAACTTTCACGCATGTTTCGTGTTGAGCTTCCCGTGACATCTTTGTTTGACAACCCAACCGCACGTGCCCTCATGCATCATGTTGAAAATCTCCTGGAATCCAAAGATCATCTGGCGGCAAATCAAGATATCAATGATTGTATTGATTTTACTAGCAGCGGCAGCAGAGAAGCAGTCATATGTGGATTTGCAAGTGCAGGTGGAGGCAACGTGGACAGCGGCGCGCCTTGCGAAAAATCAGGAGTGATTCCTCATGCGAGATGGGACGTAGAAGCTGAGCCAGGACATTTATTGCTTCATGGAAGATTTGGTGCCTTCCTACCAACACCAGACTTATTTGATACAGAGTTCTTTGGTTTCCGCGCTGCTGAAGCAGTCTGGGCAGATCCACAACAGAGACTAATCCTTGATGTTGTCAGCGTTCTCGATGTAAACAACACATTTAATAGCTCTGCCCACGGCGTATATGTTGGGATTGCAAGTCGAGATTATGATTTGATACTCGAAACAGGGTTTATGACATCAGAAAGCTCGCTATCATCAACGGCGTCGTCGTTGGCAGCTACGGCAACTTTTCCTTCCGTAGCATCTGGTCGTGCATCATATGTCTTCGATTTTACTGGTCCCTCAGTTGCCTTTGATACCGCATGTTCATCTTCGCTAGTTGCTGTGAAAGCTGCATCATTGGATGTCTGCAATACTTCCATGTCTTCCGCAGTAGATGGAGCTATCACCACCGGTATCAATGTGATTTTATCACGTGAAGTGACCAGCGCGTTTCAGATGGCTGGCATGTTGTCACGTTCTGGCCGGTGTCGCACACTAGATATGGGAGCTGATGGATATGTTCGTGCAGAAGAATGTCGTGGATTCACTCTTGAAAAGTTGTCGTTGGCTTTGAATGGGTTCAACCTGAGGAACGAACCTGTAGCGACCGACTGGGTGTTACTAACTGGGGTGTCAGTAAATCAAGATGGACGAAGTTCATCACTAACCGCTCCAAATGGACCAGCCCAGACCGCTACGATTTGTTCTGCATTCTCAATGGCTGTCGTCGCAAATGGAAGGTTACGTGACTTGTCGTTTAACAAAGAGTGCGGATTTCCATACGCCGTGCTTCAGATGCACGGCACAGGAACACCACTGGGTGATCCGATTGAAGTTGGTGCAGCCCGCACCGCACTTAAACACACTGCGACTGCAGAAATTTCAACAGCACTCGAGACTTCGAAGTCATGGGCGGGTCATGCAGAACCTGCTGCAGGGGCGTTAGGCATCTTCACACTTTGTTGCACTGCTGTATCTCGCGTACTCTATGGAAATGGGATTGCACTCCGCACAATGAATCAGCACGTCGCAGTGGTGCTTGACACCAGGAAGATTTTTTCCCAAACACTGCCATCAAATATGTTTTCTGCTACGCGGCAACAAACAGCACTTGTCGCGCCAATGACCATCTCTGGAGTAAGCGCGTTTGCATTTCAGGGAACAAATGCACATGCATGTGTTAGCATGGAGTCGGCATATCCCAATATATTTAGCAGTGGATACCTTGGGTCTCGGTCAGGGACAGCTTCAATTAAAATTCGTTCTCGTGCCTGGGCTGTCCCACCTCGACGCCCTATGGTTGATAATGTCGATGTCAAGCAGGATATTTGTGCAGCAGTTTTCAAACTTCGCATCACAGACGCGAAACCTGCCACAAATTTAGCCTTTCACGACCATCGCATTCTTGGGCGTGCAATCTTTCCGGCGGCAGGCATGTTTGGTAGTGTGTTCGACACACTTGAAATTGTGATATCACACACGGCTGCACGAGAGAGTTTAGGGAATACTTCAGCGCTATCGGGAGTGACAATTCCTGTTCCACTTCCATTGACGACATCTGAAGACATTTCTGAATCGAAAATCGATGCTAGACTTTGCTCGAATATTACTTACCTGCCTACGGAAGGTTGTGTTTTCATCGCGTCCACGAAGTTAAAAGGTTCACAAACAAAACACTTTACTGGAAGGGTGCAACTGTCAGGGGCAGGAGAAAAAACGTCTGGAAAACAGTCAAAAAGAACAAAGTATAACTCTTCGTATCTTCCCGAGTGTGTACGTTCGATGCATACAGTTCCAATAGATACAATAGCCGCATATATGGTGTTCGCAGCAAAAGGGCTACATTATGGGCCAAATTTTCGATCACTTCACAATATTCGGAGTGTCAACTCTGGAGGCAAAAATCATGCTAACTCACAGCGAGGCATAATTGCACACGCTGATCCACCCGACTCGTGTGACTCAGCCGTAATGGCAAGCATAGTCGATGGTTCCATGCAGCTTGAAGCACTTTCGGATTCATCAACGGTGGCGTACATTCCTACCGACGCCACGTGTGTTTTCTTCCATGTTGATGTTGATGGCGGACTCCTCGACAGGACGTCGTTGAAGGGCACCTCTGTGGTGTCGGCGAAAAAATCAGAACATTTTGCATCACAGAATGGCATACCTCAACTTTGTACCAAACAGTCAAATGGTCTCCGAATGTCAGATCATAGGTGTGAAATACCACACAAGGATGGGGGTGCACATACTCTTGTACATATTCTTGGAATGCAGTGCAGAACACTTGGAAGAACCATATCAACGAGTATTGATTCTGTACGGACAGGAAAAGCGCCACCTGCATTTGTTTCACATGGCCATGTTCTTGAACCTCAAGCTCAAATAGCGCAAGTGGAAAGAAGCATACGCGTATGTCGCAACCTAATGACACATTCACATTTTCTGACACCAAAAATATGCATACTTGACCGCCTGTCAATTTCCCCAGAGCTGCGGGGAGCAACAGCAACAGTTGCTGCAGTGCAGCTTGAGGTGCAGCCTTGGTCATCATCGGAACCGTCACATCTTGGTCTAACGCACAATTCGGTAAAGAATATTTGTGCACGGAAAAGCCATCTAAGTGTCAGTGCTATCGCACGTTCAATTGCACTCGAACGACCAAACACGGGTGCGGGCGAAGCTTTCTCTAACGTTAAGACTTCAGACAGTGGTGTATTTTTTGCTCAAACGCTTTTACCCATTAGTAGCCAATCCAGCGCTTTGTCAAACTCACCAAGACAAAACGTCTCAGTAAAAAAATATATTAGCAACAGTCGTTGTCTTGTGAAACACTTAAACTCAAACTTCACTCTTCGGGCAATTGGAAGCATAGCTAAGAACACATCGTGTCAAAATCCGCCACGTTCATATTTTTCTTTCGGGGCTGAAGGTTTTGTGGACATCGTTGGCGGCACAGGCACCCTTGGAATGCACGCCGCGGGTTGGCTCATGGACTCCTGTGCTCGCGCTGTGAACCTGCGCAGCCGGAGCGGGCGCAGCTTGAAGTCAACTGATATAAGTTCACAACAAAGTGACATACTGAGTACAACTGATCATGCTTCAGGGACTGTTGTCTCAATTATTAGACATGACAACACAGTGAGCATGGCATCCGAGTCAATTACATCGTTGAGAGCCGGTGTTTTTCAATCTCCGCATAACCCTCCTGGCACACTTTTCCTGAATGCTGGAGGAATACTTCACGATGCACTCGCCAAAAATTTGACAGCTGGATGCTTCCGGGTGAGTTTCGCTTCAAAAAAATGCCATGCCGCAGCTTCTAAAATTATAATTGCCGCACCTGGAGCAGAAACTTTCTGTTCTTCCATTGCTTCTCTGTTTGGTGCTGCAGGCCAGGCAAATTATGCTGCCGCAAATGCTCGTCTAGATTATACAGCTGGATGCGCACGAATGGTCGGCCGTGATGTCGTGTCTGTGCAATGGGGTGTGTGGTCTGGCAATACGGGCATGGGGACGGGAGCCGCGGCGCGAGTAACGCAACTGGGACTCGGAGTGTTAATGCCAGCGGATGGTGTTGTCGCGCTTTCCAACTTTGCATTCAGGGACTTTTCATTGTCGAGGTGTAACATTGAAGTTCTCCATTATCCGTTTGTCCGAGGACGCTCTGTGACGGCAGTATCACCTTTAGACTGGAAAATATTGGTAGGAAAACAACCGCCATCCTTGCTGCGTGGTGTGTTATCAAGCATTGCAGCTGATGTGATCAGCTTCGGCTCAGATGATTTGATTAGAATAGACCCACCATCCTCAAAGCGAGCATGTGTTCCCATGCCAGAGAGAACAACAAGTGAAGTTGTTACAAGGCACAGGTCATTGAGACATATTGAAGGAATAATTGCATCTGAGTGTGCTTCAATGTTCAGCGGCACTTCCCCAGATCGAGATGCGCCACTAATGGACGCTGGTCTAGACTCTCTGGCTGCTATCGAGCTCCGCACAGCACTTGCGTCAAATTTTGGTCTCGTCTTACCCGCAACTCTTCTATTTGATTATCCAACGATTTCCACCGTTGCGGTACACATTTCAAAACTTTTGGAAAGAACTTCAGAAACTGCTTCTGCCAAAACCCAACACACCTATAGAACAAGTACAAAACACCAACTACGAGAAGATCTGCATCCTATTCGCGATGCCGCTACGAAAACTCGTTCATGGCTCCCTTCAAAATATTTTAATAATGAAGTTACAATTACTTTTGTGTCCGGGAGAAGTGCGAGTTTTTGTTCAGCCTCAGATGTTGATTCGATCAGGCAAGTTCCTTTGAATCGATGGGATAATAATGTGACAGGCATTTCTCCTGACGAGAATGCAAAAGAGACTAATATCAGTGGCCGGTATGGCGCATTTCTTGAAACCAGTGATATTGTTGAATTTGATGGAAATGCTGTTGGTATTAGACGAGCCGTAGAGGCAATCTTTTTAGACCCTCGTCAGCGCATTCTCATTGCCGACGTAAGCGCGTTGTGGGTTGCTTCTAATACAAGAACAGAATCTGCCGATGCCCGCAGACCTGACAGACGAAGTGCTGAATATCACTCTCCAAAGAGCTTCTATTCACATCTCTCTGGTCGCGACCTCGCTATGTTTATTGGCATCTCAGGAAAAGATTATGCGAGTTTCCTCGAAGATCATGAAGTGAATGTAGGGGCATTTACGGGGACGGGAAATGAGACGAGTACGGCTTGTGGGCGGCTTGCGTTTTTATTTGATGCTACCGGGGCAGCGGTGACAGTCGACACCGCCTGCTCATCTTCACTTGTGGCTGTGAATCTGGCAATGCGTCAAACGAGTATATATCATAAATCTGAAAAATTTGCTGCCATAACAGCGGGCATCAGCCTGATGATAACGCCACGAATGCATTTGACTCTTGGTCTTGCAGGGATGCTTGCACCAGACGGTCGATGTAAAACACTTGACGTGGCCGCAGATGGATATGGACGTGCCGAAGCGAGTCGTGCTTTGCTTCTTCAAAACAAAAATTATCAAGGCATAAATCAGTGTGAAAACTGCATTCAAACGAGGTCACTAGTGATTACAGGATCTGCAGTAAACCAGGATGGGAGGAGCTCTTCCCTGACTGCTCCAAATGGATTAGCTCAGAGTGCTGTTATTCGTGCCGCAATGTTCGAAGAACTGGAAGCAAGAGACGGTGAAGATTTTTTTACTGATCGTAACACATGTCATGTTTCTGTTGATATCCTCCAGATGCATGGCACGGGGACACCGCTTGGAGATCCAATCGAAGCAAGTGCTGCATACAATGAATTTCCCAAGGACAGAATTATTATTTTAGGATCAATTAAATCTTGCGTTGGTCACGCTGAGCCAGCGGCTGGTGTAGTGGGATTGACTGCACTGGCTAAGCATCTTTCGGAGCTTTTGATACAAGGCAACTGTCATCTTCGAACAATAAATCCACATGTAGCTGGAATTTTTACCCACAACCACGATGAACGTTGCAATCAGCACAACTTGTCCGCTGCGCCCGTAATGGTTACAACACGTTTAAAGTCGTCAGTCACTTGTGGCAAACCTCGAGGTGGCACAAGCGCGTTTGCCTTCCAAGGAACCAATGCGCACGTACGAGTAATGATCGATTTTTCGAAACGCACTTTTATTAAGAACTTGCCGGTTGAACACGATTCTCATCTTTCTGCCTTTCAAACCTGCGAAGTCTCTCTTTCGAATAGGCAATGTTTATGGCCTGTCGTTACAACTATTGCAAACACGCTTGTGCGACAGGTCATGGTCTTCGATACAAATGAAAATGTCAATGCTCGATTCATGATCATGTTTCCTCCGGAAGGCAGAAATATATTTTGGCCATCAGACTGCTTACTTCTCTCTGCTGTAGCAACGACGTCTGTTCTTTATCCATCTTCATCATCAGGCACAGACATGGTCATGAGTATCTTCCTCAGTCGAGTAGTGCTCATTCGAAAAAAGTTGTTTGGCTCCAACGAAAAGTTCTTGCACGTTGATGTGAACTCATCTGGCCGTGTATGTATTTCAAAACTGCTTGATGCTCGAATGCATAGCGTCCCTTGCTGCTCTAACAGATTCACTAGTAGGACGCACCATGAAGCAATTGCGCTTGAAAGGAGTCCAGTACTTTCTATAATGAAGCAAATTGACAGCATTAAAGTTGAAAGTTTTGTGAAACGTTTCATTCCTGACGTGAAGAAAGATTTTTTCTCTGTGCCACTTTCCGCCACCCTGGACCTATGTAATAATGCTGAAACCGGACTCCGTGACGTCGTGGCCGTCGAAGCATACAAGATATGGAACGAACGTATTCGAGTTTCTAGAAATTCATCTACTGGGTACTCTTTTAACAGTGGCAAGAGTTATTACGCTGCCGTCCTTGATAACAATGACCAAACAATTGCATCACTTTTTCATGCAAAGCTAGATATATCACGAGTGATGAATCCAGAGCTCTCTGCGAGGGGTGTGCCACCTCTCAAAACAAAACGCTTGATGTACACTAACGCGTGGCTTGCAACTCCTGAATCATCGCATAAATACTTTCCCTTACTTTCACACGACAAGTCTCAAACAAGTCATATAGAACCAAACATTCGTTCAAATATTCGTCCCCGTGAAGTTGCTGCTTCAGCAATTGCTGCGACACAATGTACATATTTTGCTTGCATCGGTGTATGTAAAACATCTTTAGCGTCGCCAAACCTCATTCAAACTTCGATCGGCGGCTTTCTTGCTGGATTGCTCCGGGTTAGAGCTGCTGAATTCGGCAACACGTCTGTGGTACATGATGCTGGATTTCAAAAGTCATCAAAAAGAAGGCATGTCGACCTCGGAGCAGTTGTGGGTGACTCTATAAATATAGAGATGGCTTGCTCACACGGAACACGGCGCGACCAGCAGGTACTTTATCTTCGTCCTGGCATCTGTAATAACTTTTATGAAGATAAGGAAAACTCAGAGCAAGAATCGATGTCCCAGCAAACGATATTTGTCGTGCCAAGAGGAACTGTTGGCAGAGATGTCTCTCCTGATTACGCATATTCTCCCTGCGCAGTTACTATCGTTGGCGGCCTGGGTGCACTTGGTGCATGCGTATCCAGTTGGTTCGCTGGAACACGTTTCGAAAAAGTAAATAACCGTAATTCACGCGATATCGATTTGCTTGGTAGGAGTGGGCGATCCAAGGGATGGCCTCCAGCAGTTCACTTTTCTTCCTGTGGATCAATTTCCATGCGACGTTTTGATGTTGCAAGTCGGTTGCATGTCTCATGTGACTTCCCCACCTTCAAAGGGAGTTATTCCTGTGGATTTGCCCTCCAACAAAGTGATCCTGTTGACATGATATTCATACACGCCAGCGGAGTCCTAAATGATCGGATTTTTCCAAGGCAAAATCTTGCCACATTTCGTGAAGTGTGTTCCGCTAAGCTCTCGTTTCCAGACATTTCAACGATCAGGAATCATGCCGGCCCGCGACAAGTTGAATGTATGTTTTCCTCAATAGCTGCAATCTTAGCAAATCAAGGGCAGATGGCTTATGTAGCTGCAAATAATGAGCTTGATACTCGAACACTGATTGCTAACCAAGCTGGAACGCCTGCGATAAGCGTTCGTTGGGGGGCATGGGGTGAAGTTGGAATGGCAGCCGAAGCTTATGACACAAAAAAACAGAGAAAAGGTAATGTAGTTTGCAGAAATTTGCTTAAGTTTGGGGTGAAAATGATATCCCCTGAGCAGGCCATAGCTGCACTTGACGTCGTACTCCAACAACGACATGCTCTTGTTATAGTAGCGTCCATGAATTGGGCTCAAGTATACAGAATAAGACCTGATTTGAGGGCTATGCTCACCGAGGTCAGAGATGAGACTGCTCGTGAAGAAGACACTTCGTCTTTGACAGCAAACACGGACTACTGCTTCAACAACAAGACAAAAGAGCGCAACAAAGTCATTACAGTCTCAGCATGCGACAACATTGAACACTATGTCCTAAGAGCAGCAACGGAAGTGATAGGTTACGAGCCTGGCCGCGATGTACCCTTGATGGCTGCTGGGCTGGACTCTCTCGGCATTACCGAACTTTGCTCTGCCGTCGCAACACATACAGGGAAAGAGATTCCCACTGCTACTTTCTTTAACCATCCTTCTGTCGCCGCCCTTAGCATTTTCTTGGCTTCCACCGAACAGGACGAGAATACGTCAATAACAATCAATGAAACCACTTCCGGGGATGCATCACCTACAGGACGACGTGATTCAGCAGAGCCGTTGTCTTCTTGGTCAATAAAATATAATCGCGACGACTTAGAACAACCTATGGTGACTGGAATTCTTTCGAGCCATGGTTGCACAGTCACCGGCATTGAGCCAACATATATCAATGCCAATCATACCACAAGACTGATCTCATCGTTTCATGAGTCCTCAGTACCACCAATATCGCGTTGGGATGTCGAATGGATTGATGGTGCCTCTGGAAATTTGTCGACAGTTTCCACACGATTTGGCGCATTTTTGGATGATATCGATCGTTTCGATGCCAAGGTATTTGGAATGCGCTCCAGTGAAGCACGACGGGTTGATCCCCAGCAAAGATTACTTCTTGAATCGACACTGATGTCGAAAATGCTCGCAGAGGCAGGAAACGGTACAAGGCTCAAAGAATCCAGTGTTGCCGTAGCTGTTGGTATCCAACATATCGAGTACGCGCTGTTAGACTGCAACGAGAATCAGAGTGTTGTTAACAACGTAAAAGATGACCCTTATGTTGCGACAGGGTCTGCCTTGAGTGTCGCGGCTGGCAGGGTTGCATATGTATTCAATTTTGGATTAGCCGCACTTTCAATAGATACTGCATGTTCTGCGTCACTTATGGCGGTGCATCTTGCTGTTTCAGGCGCTCTTCATCTTCATTCCAGCAATCAGATAAGCTCGGGTGCGTGGAGCACTTGTGCTGGTGTAAATCTGACGATTGGACATGCACACTTTGCTACAATCAAAGCGGCAGGAATGCTGTCATCAGATGGTCGATGTAAAGTTCTGGACAAGTCTGCGGACGGATACGGGCGAGCTGAGGCTGTCGCAACTTTCATGCTTAAACATCATGCACGATTAGACACCCGAAGGTCAGACAAGATTTACAGCGCACTCTTTCAGGTTGATGCGTCAGCAGCGAATCAAGATGGTCGGAGTTCGTCCCTAACTGCACCGAACGGTCTGGCTCAACAAATAGTGATCACAATTGCACACACCAAGGCACAAAAAGCATGGATCGCGCATTCAGATGTCTCTCTGGGCGGTGTGTCGATGCATGGCACCGGCACGACACTTGGGGACCCAATAGAGTTGAATTCCTTAATTTCTTCATTGAGTCGGCAACAAAACCATCTTGATATGTGCGTTTCGCCACTTGTTCTTGAGGCATCAAAATCTCACGCCGGTCACTCTGAAGCAGCAGCCGGCGCTGTAGCATTGCTTCGAGTTGATGAAGCATTTGCTTCTCGACGTGCTGCAATGCTGAATTACCTTCGAATCCTTAGTCCATACCTTGTCACTGAATTACGAGTGCGCCGAAAATGTGAAATTTTCATTCCTCGCAACACCTCTGGCAGTGGATGTCAGCATGCTTCTGGTTCCGCGCGTGTTGGAATAAGTGGGTTTGCGTTCTCAGGATCAAACGTTCATCTAGCGACATCTTCAACGTCTGCTAATGAGGTGATGTTGTATCAAATGTACAGCGCTAGCAAGAGTTACAAAGTGGTTTTCGAGAAGGAACATCACTGGTCCCTGAAGGGCCCAAGAGGTGGTGTGCTTGCGGTTGCTAGAATGAGACACTTTACTCGTCCTCAAACACATGATGATACCTGTGAAGCTCACTTTTCTTCGCCACCCGGATGGATCCCTTCCAATGGATCAATTGAACAGCCTGTATCATTTCCTCTCGCTTGGCTTGGTGCCTGTGCTCAAATCGCACACTTAGCAGTCCCACCCGATAATAATAATAATGTGTTTCTCGCTGGTTCCGTCGTTCACGCAGAAGGAATGATTGACATGAAAAATACAAATACTTTTCACATAAACGTGAACATGATGTCGGGGTTGATGGAAGCGGGGACACAAAGTGGACATATTCTCGCGAGAAGTTCCGTACACTTCGCTCATTTTATGACATGCGCACGTCTAGTAGCGACGCGGCGCAAATATCACGAAATTATACATACCACGAGACGAGAACTCTCTTCCAGAGATATCTTTGTTGCTGAGCTTGCCATTCCCAAAAATCCATACAACGACTGCGGTACATGGACTGCAGCTGCAATCCATGCTGCGAGTGACATTATATCAGCTCAGCAAAGAAATGTTGAACTGAATGGATGCCTTATTCTGGACACATTCACCCTGTTTCAGCGTGACTCAACATCAATTGGGCTGAAAAATAATACTGATCATGTGCAGATTCATGGGGAGGTGTATCTACGATCACTCGGAGTTAAAAAATATCAGTGCACGGCAACAGTTGCATGTGAGCCATGTGGTTTTGCAGACGGGACACTTTTACCGTATCACAGGGGTATTGCCAATACCACATGTAATACTCACAGCATTAGCGACCTTAGTGACACGGAAGCAACAACAATTCTCTCTATCGACTCACAGGGAAAAAACCGGCGTGTCACGTGGCAACATAATATACTTGCGAGAATCCTTGACGCTGTTGAAGAAGTTGCTGGCGTGCCTGCAAACTCTAATGAATATTTGACAAACGTGGGCATAGATAGTATTGCAGCTGTCGAGCTCGCTACTATACTGCAGTCGTCACTGGGAATTACCCTCGATATACCAGAAATAGCCAGTGCACCCACAGCGACGGTAATCTTTGAGCGGATCATGAACACAATGGAACTTTCAAAGATGGGTGGAGAAGGACAATCAGCGGCTGCTGAATTTATCGAGTCACCAGTGACAGAATCGGCTGCCTGTAGCGAAATCCAAAGTCATCCACCATTCTTCCCTGATCTATCACCGAACGACATGCTGATCAAATCCCTGAAGCCCGAAAGTAATGCGCAACCTTCACTATTTCTTGGTGCACCAGCATTTGGTGATGGACAAATCGCATATATGAGACTCGTAAGCGAGTTACAGCTCGGTCACCACCCTGTGCATACCCTTGAGCGTGATGTTGCCGCACGCCCTTGGCCTGAGGTGGCAACGGCGCATGCGCGTATGATGAATTCTTCACAGCCTGAGGGTTGTATCGCCGTCGGCGGACACTCACTCGGTGGTGTTCTTGCTGTGGAGTCAGCGATGACGCTGGAGTTCGAGTTTGATCGAGAAGTGACGTGTATCCTTTTTGACGCACCACACCCGGTGCAGTTCAAATCAGAATGGAACGATATCCATACTCCTGACAGTGCTGCCGCAACAAGTAGAACTCCAGAAATTCAACAAAATGATACACGAAGACCACAACAGCTGCAAGATTCCACAGGTCTCGCTTATATGGAAGTTGCGCTAGCATCGTTTCACTACGATACAGGGGTCGCTGGATGGTCATCCATGTCACGTGATGAAAAATATTCTTTATTTGAAGCGGTCACATTCCAAGCAATTGGGCGCCGCATAGATGCTAAGCGAATGGACGAAGAGATCAGCGCAGGACCATACGCTAATCAATGGAACAGTGGAATCATTCACAGCAGAAACTCAGGACAGATGGACATGTCCTCGTGGCAACTTGTTTGTGGTCATCCAGGATCAAGTGGGTTTCGCCGGTTGAGAAGCAAGGTTTTCACTTACAAAGCTGGCGAGGAGAACGATGCACTGTTCGCCATAGACGTGGTGATGAATAAAGAATCTGATTATAGGAAAGTTGACCCGCTCGTTTGTGAACCAGATCAATTTGGTACTGCTCCATCAATTTGTCTTCAGTCTATCGGTGGATATGCATGGGTACTTGCGTGCGATAATGTTGAAGTCGTGCATTGTCAAGGTAATCACATGAACATCCTGACAATGATGACAGATGGAGGTGATCTCGAGGACACCATAATACCACATCTGTCAGCAGAGCTTGATAAAGTATGGAATGACATTGATGTTCAAGACATCTCTTGTACAAGTGAGCAAGATTTAAAGCCTTTTGTTGGTTTAGAGAGAAACAAAAAGAGCATTTCCTCCCTCACGGCCTCTTGCATCCACTCAGTGCTCAACTCGGTCACTGCAGAAGAAGATGAGGCCAATGAGTGCGAACATTTTCTAGAGTGCGCTTGGGCTGTTGATGAGTGGCATCTCCCAAAACATAGTCTTCCTCTTTGGAAACAACTTGGTGTGCACATCGTGTCAACCTTTGAATCAAGAGACGACTGTTGTGATAATGGTCACTGTAGTGTGGAGCCTGAGGTAAAGATTCCGAATCTAGATGCATGTGTCGGAAGGGTGATATTAGGACTGAACGAGAAGTCTTGGTCTCTGACGCTTGGGCAAGCAAATGATTGCGCCTCTTGTGAGCAGCCCAAAGTTGTCCGCCACTCGCCGCCGATTGTGATTGTTTTCATACAGGACCTTATGGAAGGAATAGAACGTTGGTCCCCCGCCGCACTCAAGGCGACAGTGCCAGTTATCGCGATTCACCTCCCGTCGAGATTGCTAGCTGGGCAGTCTTCTTGTTCGGAAAATGCGAGCACAGAATACGAGGATGACCAAACTTGCAGGCAAAGACATATTCGTGAAGAGCACGCTGCAGCTGTTGTCCTCGCCTCTGTGCGCGCTATATTATTAACAGAGTACGAACAGAGGAATGCATCAGAGATCGCATTTGCTGCGCTGTACGATACGCCTGCTGCGCGCGTAGCATTCAATGCGGCTGTGCAGTGTCGTATGCGAGGCGATATTGGTGCCGCTGCATTTACTTTTGGGAGCACGGAGAAAGCAGATATTAACGAGCGGTGGTTTGATTTTTTCGGAGTTTCTGATGACACTGAGTTCGGTGCTTTGTATCAGATATCTGCTGCTAAATATGCAGAGCTTCACACAGCTGAATACGACATCTTCACTCAGCAACGATATGATGTGAGCACTACGTGCATGACAGTCGCAGGGTGGCCCGGAGAGATTACACCTCTCGAGTGGGACGCTGCTTTATCAGCTGAAGTATCATCGTTCAACTTGTTGCTGCAAAAAGTCAAAGACAGTATTCACTTCGAATCGGGTGGGAAAAGGGGTGGAAAATCGGGTGGGTGACCCGATTTTCCACCCGATTTTAGACCCGATTTTGGCTCCAAAAAAACCCCGTAATGTCAAATAAAACCGGGCAAAATTTGACAGAAATCTGCTCCGTTATTTTAGTCGTGAAAGCCAAGTTGGCCGTAGTAAAAAAATCCTTTCATATGAAAAAGGGCCACCACTACTGTGGCTGGCGCATTGCTGCGGTGCTTCTGGCAACAGCGCACTTGCTTGTCGGTTGGCTAGTGTTCGTTCCGAAGGAACTTCACAGGGGTCATGACATCACGGGTTCGCAGGCGTGATGTTGATGATACTACGATGGGTGTTGTAGAAGCTGCTTTAGCTGACGAACGAGCGGCAAAACTGATGAAGTCTCAAAAAAAAGTGCACGACCCTGAACGAGAAATTGGGCTCGACCAACCCTCTGGGAGGGGTGGTGAACAGGATTATCCCACGAAGCTGAATGTTGGTCCGATTGACCAATCTATATCGCAGGAAATGATCGCGAAGGCGGTGAAACATCGTTCTCTCCTGCGTTCGGAGAACGCAGCTAGAAGTAGGTTCCGGGTTCACTCGTGAGAAACTTTCGTCGCATCTCTTCAACTGCTCCTTTTAAACTTTTTAACTCTCCCCTTCTCGCTTCTGTCCCGAAACACTGAACAGTGCGTGGTGTGGAGAAGATCGAGGCTGGACACGCCCCGGACGAAAACGACGAGGAAACCGCGTTTGAACCTTTCAACCTCGAGCGAGAGAAACGCGAAGGATACTTCGATGATGACGGCAACTACGTCAGAAACGAAAGCGACGCTGACGACGAGAAAGACGCGTGGCTCGACGACGTCCACGCGGACGCGCGGCTTTCCACGGCTGGCGACAAGCTTGCTGTGCGTAAAGATTCGGTCAATGAAGCAGAAGAAACGACGGATGTAGACGTCGCGAACATCAAGCGAGAGTTGTGCACGTACCTCGAGGCGGGAGAAACCGTGTTGGATGCGTTGAAGCGTTTAGGAGGCGCGAGCGCCGGGCGCGGGAACGGAGGTAAATCCGGCGGCGCGCGACGCGACGCGACCAAGTCGTCAACCTCGTCGAGGAAAACCGAGTCTTCCATGGATGCCCAAAGCAAGATCGCGTTCGAGAAGGTCACGGAGTTGAGCAGCGCGCTGATGAGCAACGGGGAGTACGACGTGTACGACTCGCGGAAGGAGACGTTTGAGCGCGCCGCGAAGGTCCCCGAGGGGTACGCGTTCGACGAGGCGACGAAACTGTACAAGTGCGAGTCCAGCGGTTTGTCGTATTGCCCCAAAACTGGAGGGTTCACAGACGGCGAGGGGAGGTGGTGGTGGTTCGACGATTCCGCGCAACAGTTCGTGGCGTGGACGTGAGTGTAGGCTCGAGTGTAGGCTCGAGAACGTCGAGAGACGAGATGTTAGGGAACGAAAGCGCATCCGTAAACGAAAAGAAATCACAACGCGACGCTCTCGCGCCCGACGTCGAAGGCGCGCATCACTCGTCTCAACGCGCTCGCGACGGACGCGACCGCCGCGATCTCCTCAGCCGTCGCGTCGTCCCCTTTTTCGAAAACCTGCGCGTTCATGATGTACAGCACGTTTTTTTCCACCGCGACGGCGTTAAACACGCGTTTGTTCCCGCGCGTTGTCACGAGGCGATACTCGTACTCGTAGAACGTCGTCCCGCTCGCCGGGCCGACGCGCTCGCCCTCGGAAACCATCGTCACGCCTCCGGGAACCGTGCTCTCCTTCGCCGCCTCGGCTTGAGTTAACTTCTCTCCTATGTCTCGCACCGACCCGAACTCGGCCAAGGAGGCTATTTTCACCGGGCTCACGGTGACGCCGATCTGAGAGTACTTACGCGTCGGGTCCCGGAGCAGCAGGGTGGCGCCGGCTTTGTTCACCTCTTGCCAGCCAACCGGGTACTCCAGTCGGAAAAGGTTCTTCGCGTCCGCGAACACGGCGAAGTCAGGTTGGGACGACTCCACCGCGAAAGCCGCGGGCGCCGACACGGCACTCCCCGCGGATAGCCACGCCGTGGTCAGCACAATCGCATCGCGTCTGTTGAACGCGCGCGCTCCTCGTCCCGAGTCAGTCGGTCTCGCCACAACGTCGTCGCCGGGTTCGCCCGCGATCGGAACTCTCCGGTGCGCGTGACGTCGACAGGTCGGAGCCGTGTTCCGGAGCGCGACCATCGGATGGCGAAGCACCGGGATAGCGAATGAGTGCGCCATATCAGGCACCGCGCGAGCTCGAGATGACGCGAGAGACCTGACTGTCCCGCGCCGTTGTGTGGGGGTCGACGATGAAACGAACGTAGTTGAGGTGAAACATCAAATTACTGATGTGAGCTTCACTGACAGACTG
>Ga0209251_1000642_pt1 | contig 30786 bp, 25 predicted proteins | sample SaaInlV_100m_DNA_6_FD_184665 | JGI IMG/M metagenome (GOLD analysis project Ga0209251, IMG submission 184665) | Marine microbial communities from expanding oxygen minimum zones in the Saanich Inlet - Saanich Inlet SI073_LV_10m_DNA (SPAdes) (version 2) | ecosystem: Environmental > Aquatic > Marine... | reverse complement strand
GCGACAAATGGCGTGTCGGGATTGACTCAAAATCATGCGCGGCGAAGGGCTGTGAGAACGGCGCTGGGGGCGCCGGCCTCCCAGCGATTTTCATGACGGTTCGCGGTCTTGCTCAATTACCTGTCGGCACTTCATTGAACGGAATGCCTTTATCTGCCCGTGGGTCCTGAGGTAGTCCCAGCACGCGTTCGGCAATGATATTGGTCATAATTTCATCGGTACCACCGGCAATACGGAGTCCCGGCGCGCCCATGTAAGACCGTTGTGCAGCGCCCGCCATGAAGTCAAGATCGTCCCCCCAAAGCGCACCATGCTCCTCGAGCAGGTCCATACAAAATGAGGCGATATCCTGTAGTTTCGGGGCGCCCACTAATTTGCCGATAGAGTTCTCTGGGCCGGGTAAATCGCCTCTGGACAGTGCACTGAGTGCGCGATAGCCGTTGTACTTAAGTCCGGCTTCTTGCACATGGAAATTAGCAATCTTTGCCCTCACAGCACTATCTTCGATTGCGGGGCGATCATTAATAGAGACCGTCTGGGCAATTTTCATTGCCAAAGGTACGTCAGCACCAGCACCGCCGCCCCCAATTGCAAGACGCTCGTTCATCAGTGTGGTCAGCGCGACTTGCCAGCCCTGTCCTACCTCACCGAGACGGTAACTGTCGGGGATACGGACATCGGTGAAGTAAACCTCGTTGAAGTCGGCATCGCCAGTGAGCTGCTTGATTGGCTTGGTTTCGACACCCACAGCCTTCATGTCCACTAGGAACGCAGTGAGCCCTTTATGCTTGGCCACGGTAGGGTCGGTTCGGGTCACAATCATGCCGTAATCGGAATAGTGTGCCCCAGAGGTCCATATTTTCTGGCCGTTAATTACCCAGTCGTCGCCATCTTTTTCGGCCTTTGTTCGAAGCGCCGCTAGATCTGAGCCACTGGCTGGTTCAGAAAACAACTGGCACCAAATTTCTTCTCCACTCGCCAACTTGGGTAGAAATTGGTCGCAATACTCCTGAGTACTCCAGGCCATAATAGTGGGGGCGATCATGCCCTGACCAATTACAAAGAATCGGGAGGGGACATCATATTTGTTCTCTTCTTGATCCCAAATAACTCGTTCAATTGCCGAGGCACCGCGTCCGCCGTATTTTTCATCCCAACCGATGCAGGCCCAGCCACCATCGTATTTGCGCTTTTGCCAAAGCTTTGCAACGTCGAGTCGACTTAACCCTTGCTTGTCTTCAGCGGTGAGCTGGTTCTCGGCCATCCACGCGGCGGCTTCGCTGCGGAAAATGGCTTCTTCTGGGGTATCTTTGAAATCCATAGGATTGTTCTCCGTGACCTTAGGCAGCTGCAGGTTTTTGTTGCTCGAGGGCGGTGACCAGGCGGTCTTGCCAATGCCGTTCAGAGCCGATTGCAAGACTCAATAATTTGGCCCTTCGATAATAAAACTGACAGTCAAATTCCCATGTGAAGCCCATACCGCCATGGGTCTGAATGTTTTCTTGTGCTGCGTTTAGTGATGCTTGAATAGAGGCTACCCGGGCAGTCGACGCTGCGAGGGGTAGGGTGTCGCTATTGCTCGCTAGTGCCCATGCACCGTGGTAGGCATTGCTGCGAGCTAAGGCGTTTTTGACGTACATACCCGCGAGTTTGTGCTTGATCGCTTGAAATGACCCAATCGCTCGGCCAAAGGCATAGCGTTGCTGCGCGTAGTCGCAAGCTTGCTCGAGAGCTTTGTCAGCGAGCCCTAGCTGCTCCCAAGCCATTAACACCGCCGCGCGATCTAGCAATGCCTCAAATGCTGACCAAGTGACAGTGCCATCACCCAAGGCCTCCGCGGAAGCGTTTTTAAAGGTCAGAGTAGCGTGCCCGCGACTGAAATCGAGGGTCTGAATGGGGCTGCGTTCTACGTTGTCTTGATTAAGTTCAACCAAGCATAGCGTTACCGAGCCATCCTCAGCGGCTGTCGTTACAATTGCGATGTTTGCATTTATACCGTCAGCAACCGGTTTTTTTACGCCAGTTAGGGCGCCATCAGAAAGCGCGGCGCTAAGAGATTTTGCCGTGGTTTGGCCCGCGCCTTCTGCGTGTGCCAAGGTGGCAATACACTCGCCCGATGCGAGGCCCGGCAACCAGCGTTCCTTTTGAGATTCATTGCCAAAAGCCATGATGGCCTCGGTTGCAAGATAAACTGACGATGAAAATGGCACTGGTGCCACCGCCCGGCCCAATTCCTCAGCGATAATGGCCAGTTCGTAGTACCCCAGCCCCAGACCTCCGTAAGCTTCGGGGATGGCGGTCGCCGTCCAGCCCATTTCAGCAATGCTTGTCCACAGCGCTGCATCGTAATCTTGTTCACCATCAAAGACCTTCCGCACTCGGGTAGGAGGGCAGTGCTGTGCCAGAAAGCCTCGGGCCTGCTCACGCAGCATTAGTTGTTCTTCTGAGAACTCAAAGTTCATCGCTACCTCGTTCGGTTAACACAGCAAAAAGTGAAGGAAAAATACAATCCGTGTTTATAGCTTCTTATGGGGGGTGACAACAACGTGTGAGGGTAAAAAAATTAGGGGCGACTAGCGGCTCGTTGTCTAAGTGCTTCACCCAAGAGTAGGGTGTCAACGCCTATTCCGATGAAATTAGCTCCAGCGTCTGCGCTTTGTTGTATCAACTCTTCGTGAGCCGTGAGGATGCCGGCAATCTTACCGGCAGCTTTAATTTTTCTGATGGCTTTAATACAGCGGGCTATAAGTTCGGGGTCATTGCCTTGGCCAATCTTTCCCATTGATGCAGCCAGATCAGACGGTCCAATGAAGACCCCGTGAACCTTGTCCAGAGCTAAAATCGCATCCAAATTTTCTATTGCAGTGACGGTCTCAGCTTGCACGATGAGACAAATTTCCTCATTTGCATGGTGTAGATAATCGGGCACCTGATTCCAGTGTGAGGCACGCGCCAAAGCAGTCCCTACACCTCTGCGACCTTCTGGCGGGTAGTAAACGGCATCCACACAAGCTTGTGCTTGCTCGGGGGTATCAACCATAGGAACGATGAACGTTTGCACGCCCATCTCAAGAAACTTCTTGAGCAAAGCAGGGTCCCCATTTACGGGTCGGACTATAGGTGCAACGGGGTAGGGCGCCATAGCCCGCAGATGCGCCATTACATCGCTAAGTTCAAAAGGTGCATGTTCGTGGTCTATCAACAACCAGTCGAAACCGGCATTGGCTGCAATTTCAGCCACATTGGGGTCAGGTAAACCCAACCAGCAGCCCCACAAAGTTTTACCACTTTGAAGTTGCTCTAGAAACGCATTACGTGGCAGGTTCATGATCAAATTCCTAACTAAAATTGACAGCAATGCTGCCCAGCGGCCCGTAATCGCAGTGCATCACATCACCAGCTTTTGCCACTACGGGGCGTGTGAACGAACCGCTAAGAACCAGCTGGCCTGGCTCTAATCCAACGCCGTGATTGGCAAAGCGCTTACAAACCCAGCAGATACCCTTTGCCGGATGGTCCTGCACTCCGGCAGCGAGTCCGGTTTCTTCAACTTCGCCGTTCACATAAAGAATCGCTCCCGACCAGCGGAGGTCAATGTCTTCAGGCGAAAATCGTTCGTCACCCACAATATACCCGGCGTTGGCAGCGTTGTCGGCAATCGTATCGAAGACTTTTCGGGTGTATCCCGATTCAGGATCGGTGCGAAAGCTGCGCGCGGCGATTAGCTCTAGGGAGGGCACTACGTAGTCGGTAGCATCAAGCACTTGCTCAATGGTGACGTCATTGCCAAATAGCGGTTTTTTCATGACAAAGGCGAGTTCTACTTCGATTCTAGGATCACAGAAATCTGCAGCAACCACCGTACTGTTGTTAGCAAAATACATGCTCTCCAGTAGCACCCCAAAGTCAGGTGTCGTGATGTTCATGGCGTTTTGCATAGCCCGTGATGTTAGACCGATTTTGTAGCCGGTGATTCGGTCACCGTCAGCAACCTTTCGATCTACCCAGGCACGCTGCACTGCGTAGGCATCATCCATAGTCATATCGGGATAGGTGAGCGTTAAAGGCCTAATTTGTTGACGCGTTTTTTCGGCCTCAAAAAGTGCGGCGGCTGCGTTTCCTATCGCTATTGAATCTAGCATGGGCATCCTTAGGTGTTTTTGAAGTTGAACTTTACGGTGTCGATTTCTCGCATTTCAAAGGACAGCGCAATTTTATGCGTCTCTAACAGTGCAGCCATGTGATTTTTTGTCGCTTCAAAAATTATTTCCCCGGCTTTTTTACGATCCTCTTCGCTACGACCCTGACCAACATTCATCGCAACATGCACAAAGCCATTGGCGGTGTCTCCTGTCCCAACACGCTGATAAGTAGCGCGATGAGCTCTTGCCCGGATGCCGGCCTTCGGGAAGAGCCCGGTGTTGACCGCAGTTTCTGACAGGGTTTCCAGTAAAGCGGGTACGTCAAGAGCGTCTTCGGGAAGGTTGTTTGAAAACTCAACAATAAAGTGCGGCATATTGGTGGGGCTCTGCTAGGGTCTAATGAAGTGGAAAGGCGGCATTGATTTGCCCAGTTCCTGAGCTGCCAAAATAGGGGGTCAATACTTCGACCTTGCCCTGATAGCTATCCCAGCCTAGGGCACCGAGCAGCATCGCCGTATCGTGCATGAATCCCTCTCCATGACATTTCTCAGCGTACTCAGGCAGCATGCCGACAAACTCGTGCCATTCACCTTGTTCCCACATTTGAACGACTTCCCGGTCCAAGCGCTCCATCATGGGTGACCAAACACGGTGCAGGTAGTGCTCAGATACGCCATTTTGAGCGAAGCGATGAGAAAGAGAGCCAGATGCCAGCAAGGCAACCTTACCGTCGTAGTGCTGTTCTACGCTTGCTCTTACGGCAGCACCCAAGCGCCCGCTCTCTTCTAGGTCATGGACCTGGCACATTGCCGAAATAGAAACGACTTTAAAGTGTTGGTCTGGGTTCATGTAGCGCATGGGTACCAAGGTGCCGTATTCAAGCGCCAAGGTCGTATCACTGTGGGCTCGGGTGTGAACCCCCGCTCGATTACAGCCCTCAGCAATAATGTCGCCCAAGGCGGTGTTGCCAGCGTACTCATAGGGCATATTTTTGATGAAGTGAGGCAGTTCATTGCTGGTGTATACCCCCTTAAAGTGTGGGGCGTTATTGATGTGGTAACCCGAATTAACCAGCCAGTGTGTGTCAAACACCACAATAGTATCCACGCCCAGCTCACGACAGCGCCTCGCAATTTCATGATGCCCTGCGATGGCGGCGTCACGACATCCCTTATGCGGCCCATCCATTTCCGACAGGTACATAGAGGGCACGTGGGTTATTTTTGCAGCGAAGGCGATACTACCCATAAACCTAGTTCCTTAATTATGGTGTCCTAATACGGGAATGCTGTGGGTGTCGTGGGCGACACAAACATTTTTAGTTTCCATATAAAAATCGAAGCTATAGTCGCCGCCATCACGGCCCATGCCACTCATTTTCATACCACCAAAGGGCGAGGGGAGGTTCCTGTTGTTTTCTGAGTTTACCCAGAGCATCCCAGCTTCAATGCGTTGTGCCAAACGCATCGCTCGCCCTGTGTCCTTTGTCCAGATATAACCTGCCAGCCCAAAGTCTGTATCGTTCGCGAGGCCGATCACCTCCTCTTCAGTATCAAAGCCGATAGCGGTGAGCACAGGTCCAAAAATCTCTTCTCTTGCAACGCGCATTTTATTATTGGCGTCAATGAATAGGGTGGGAGATACATAGTTGCCCGGTCCCAAGTCCTCGCGTCGATTGCCACCTGCGGCAACGGTAGCGCCATCTTCGACGGCTGCGTTTAGGTAGTGCATGACTTTTTTGAGATGCCCTTCATGAATGAGTGGGCCTACCTCTGTCGCAGGGTCTAAGGGTGGGCCGACGACCAAAGTTTCAACGCGCTTTCGTACATCTTGCAAAAATTGCTCACGAATATCGTTGTGAATGAACAGTCTTGAGCTAGAGGTGCAGCGCTGGCCGTTGAGACTGTAGATCATAAAAATGACAGCATCCAGCGCCCGATCATAATCGGCATCGTTAAAGACAATGACAGGGTTTTTACCCCCCAGTTCGAGGTGTACACGTTTAATGGTGTCCGCGCCTTGGCGCAAAATTTGGCTTCCTGTGCGGGTTTCTCCCACCAGTGCAACAGCTTTAATAGCCGGGTGCTCGCAAAGCCGTCGTCCCACGGTCTCTCCGTATCCCTGCACGGTATTCCAGACACCGGGAGGAATGCCGGCTTCTGCGCTTATTTCGGCGAGTAACTGCGCCGATAGCGGGCTGAGTTCAGCGGGTTTATGGACAACCGTACAACCTGCAGCGAGCGCAGGAGCGATTTTCCAGGTGGCCAGCATAAAAGGGGTGTTCCATGGCGTAATGATACCCACGGGTCCAATGGGGCTTCGCAGTGTGAAGTTGGTGTGATCAGGCTGAAATAACGATTGACCGTTGCGTGCCTCGGGAGCTTTGTCTGCAAAAAAGCGAAAGTTAGCGGCGCCTCGAAGGGCTGCCTGCTTCATAAATCGAATGGCCTGACCACAATCGGTAGACTCAATGAGTGCAATTTCGTCAGCGCGCTGCTCGATTAGGTCAGCAAAATGATGCAGGCACTTCTTGCGCGCAGCCCCGGGCATAGCTGCCCATTCTGGAAAGGCGTTTGCAGCCGCCTCGCAGGCGCGATCCATGTCTGCTTCGGTGCCTGCAACGATTTCCCCCAAAGACTGATTGGTGGCGGGATCAAGGTTGGAAAAGGTCTCTTGTCCTTCTGAAGTGTCCCATTTTCCGTTGATAAAGTGGCCGGCGGGTTTCAAGCTGAAGCGCGACAAATAACCGGCTGCTCTGGCTTTATTGTCAGCGTATGTGGTGTTAGATGGCATTGTGAGCTCCAGCACTGGCGCAAAGGCGGGGTTATTGGGTAACATGTTACCTACTATAATCTGCGCCAACAACTTAGATTAACAGTTAGTTTTCAATTGCACTGCTAATTAGGTGTGATGACCCACGGGTATGAGAGATCTGAGGCAAACTAAAATGTCGGTAAAAAGGACTGGAGGCTATAACTAAATGCGTGAAGCGGAAGATTGGTTTTTGTACAACTGCTGGTACGCGGCGGCCTGGACTAGTGAAATTGATGACGGTAAACCCTTTTCTCGTACCTTGTTAGAAAAGCCCATTGTTATTTACAAAAATGAATCTGGGGTTTACGTGGCTTTAGATAATCGCTGCTGTCACCGATCTGCGCCGCTGTCGATGGGCCGTATCGAGGGAGATTGTTTGCGGTGTATGTATCACGGGATGAAGTACGACCCCTCCGGTCAATGTGTTGAAATCCCCGGACAGGCAAAGATCAGTAGTAACCACCGCGTGCACAGTTACCCGTTGGTTGATCGAGGGGGCATGCTCTGGATCTGGATGGGAGAAGCCCATAAGGCCAATTCAGACGACATCCCACATTTTGAGCCGTTGGACGATCCACAGTGGTGCGGTCTTCCCAATCGCTGTTATTTACACTACGACGCCAATTGGATGCTCATCGTCGATAACCTTGCCGACTTTTCGCATTTGGCTTTCGTGCATACGTCGACCCTTGGGGGATCGGAAGATTATGCAACGGAGTCGGCTCAGCAAGTAGACAAGCTCGATAACGGCTTCGAGTTCGAGCGTTGGCACCGGGGGAGTGAGCAACCGCCATATTTGCAAAAAATTACGCCGTGGCCTGTTGATAGGATTGTAGACCGCCGAAACTTTGTCCGCATGTACACCCCGGGTATTTTTCTCATGGACACTCAATTTGGGCCTGAAGGCTGGGATCAAGACGCGCAGCAGCCCGAATTACTGGAGTTTCGCAACTGCCAATATATGACGCCGGAAACAAGAAACTCTTCGCATTTTTTCTGGGAGTATCTACGGAATTTCCGCAAGGGTGACAACGACGCGGGGGAGACGCTTAAAGCGGCGATGTTCGATGGCTTTTTTGAAGATAAAGTAATTATCGAGGCTCAGCAGCAGCTCTTGGAAGCACATGGTGATTTTCAGCCGCGTGGTTTAGCCAGTGATAATGCCTTGGCGCAATTTCGGCGAGTTTGGTTTGAGCGAATTGCTGAAGAGAGAAAGAGCTTTCCTGTACCAATGGAAACCATTAAAAATCCGGTGATTTAAAAATGACGATTCGAGCGGTAAGTTTTAGGGTTGGTGATAAGACTTCTTGGGGAGTGACCACGGACGGAGAAGGTATTGTCGATTTGGGGGCGCGTGAGGGCGGTTCAGTTTTGGAAAGGCTGACGAGCGGCAAAGCTATTGCCTCCCTTGCTGATCTGGCTGATCTGCATTCACCTGATGTGGCGGTTGGCGACGTGATATTGCTGCCACCTGTGGTTTGTGGCCCAAAAATTATTTGCATTGGTGTGAACTACGCGAATCGTAATGCCGAATACAAAGATCAGACGCCTGATCCTGAATGGCCAAGCCTGTTCATGAGAGGGCAAGAATCCTTCACCGGCAGTGGACAGAGCCTTTGGCGGCCACCAGAGAGTCCTCAGCTTGATTACGAGGGAGAGATTGTGATGGTGATTGGTAAAGCGGGGCATCGCATACCGCAAGACAAGGCCATGGAGCATGTGGCGGGTTACACCCTGATGAATGAGGGTACGATTCGTGACTGGGTGCGTCATGCCAAGTTCAATGTCACTCAGGGCAAAAACTTTCCCTGCTCGGGGGCGATTGGGCCTTGGCTGGTAGACGCTGCTGAGGTGGGTAATCACGCCGAACTAGCTCTAGAGACGCGGGTGAACGGAGAGTTACGGCAGCAGGACACAACGGCCAATCTGATGTTTCCTTTTGATTATTTGGTGAGCTACTTATCAATTTTTTATACGTTGCAACCGGGAGATATGATCTCAACAGGTACGCCAAATGGTGCGGGTGCTCGGTTTGACCCACCTAGGTATCTGGCGCCCGGTGATGTCGTAGAAGTTACCTGCCCATCGATTGGAACGCTTCGTAATACGGTAGCCGATGATCCGACTGCTGAAAAAGATATGACGTTGCAGCTGAGGAGTAATCGGCAGGTCTAAGCTACCGTGCAAGCGCAAACGATGAACAGTAATTGTAAGATTGACCTCAGTGCTTTTTCCGAGGGTTACGCGAGTTTCTGGGCGTTACAGGCTTTTACTAATGCCCCCAAACCGCTGATAGAAATAGTACTCTGACTCCGGGAGCTGTCCCTGGCGGTTCACAAGCTCAGTTTGAATGTAGCTTGTAGAAGGTTTGGCCAGATCTCGATACAAAGCCTGCGCAAGCTGTCGGGCTACTGTGCCCTGCCAACGGTTTGGAAGAAGGTCCGTGGGCAGCGGGGTATCTCTGAGAAGAATGCGGCGGTATTCGTGAATGAGCAGCAGTCGTGCCTGAAAGGCTTCTAGTGGGGTGGGTACCTTACCTTTATCGAGGGCCTTTTTCAGGGGACTGAATAAATTGATAATTTGGCGGTACTCATCCTCAAGATTCCGCAGTTGCCAGTGCTCGCTAACAAGCTCGCGCCACTCTTTTGGTGTGGTTAGTGATGAGGTTTTTGCTTCCATGACGACCACGCCGCTATTCAGGTCAAATTCGTCGAGTAGGTCACGAATCGATTCCTCGTCTCCGCCTGGGCGCGCGAAGGTGCCATTACTAATCGCTCGAAAGCCCAGCCAATTTAAGCTGCGCTTGAAATTATCGCGCATGTGTTCAGGTAAATTTGTGGGTACGAGCAGCTGCCAAGTGCCATGCCAACTGTCTCCGCCAGCACTGTAGATGCGCTGCGCTGCGCGTTGATATTCTTTACTGCCACTGCGGGTAAAACCGTAAAAGCTCTTACGGCCTTCTCGCTCCACTTCCAGCCAACCCTCTTTAGCCAGCCTGAAAATAGAGGTTCTCACCAGGCGATCATTGACGCCTAAAGCCTCAACTGATTTCGCGATACTGCCCAGCCAAATCTCTCCACCATGCTGAGAAATGACGTCACCAAACAGTGTGATGATCAGCGACTTAGCTCGCATCGGTTGTCTCCCCCGAAAGGCGTCGATAATCGGTGCTAATGGCTTACCAATACTCAATGTATCTCCTCAAAATGGACTATGCGTGCTATTAGATACGATACAAAAATGTTGCACCACCGCCCTTGACTGTATTACTTTAAGTCTAAAGTATATCAACCTGACGGGGTATTGGTGGCGGTGTCGGAAACTCTAACCTCTTTGCAAGACGTGAAGCAGCTATCCAAAGACAGGTTGGAGGCCATGCAGGTTGCCCGCCTTCAGCAAACACTGCAACACGTCTTTGACAATTCTCCGCCTTACCGAGAAAAATTTGAAAATGCCGGTGTCCACCCTACAGATTTAAAAACGCTACAAGACTTAAAACATTTCCCGTTTACCACCAAGCAAGATCTTCGCGCGCATTATCCTTTTGGCCTGTTCAGTGTGCCTATGGACCAAGTGGCAAGACTTCATGCCTCGAGTGGAACCACAGGTAAGCCGACCGTGGTGGGTTATACGAAGGGTGATTTAGATCATTGGGCGACCTGTGTTGCGCGCTCTATTGAGGCGGCGGGCGGGCGCTCTGGTGATCGCGTTCAGGTTGCATATGGGTATGGGCTCTTTACTGGAGGGTTGGGCGCACACTACGGTGCAGAAAAGTTGGGTTGTACCGTCATCCCGATGTCGGGTGGTCAAACAGAAAAGCAGGTACAGCTTCTGCAAGACTTTCAAGCCGACATCATTATGGTTACGCCGTCCTACATGCTCAATATTGCCGATGAGCTCGAGCGCCAAGGTGTCGATCCTCGAGCCCTAAAATTGCGCCTTGGTATCTTTGGTGCCGAGCCGTGGACCAATGCAATGCGACAGTCGATCGAAACGCGCTTTGGCATAGACGCCACGGATATTTATGGCCTGTCGGAGGTCATGGGTCCGGGTGTCGCGCAGGAGTTTGTAGACAGTAAAGATGGCCCCACAATTTGGGAGGATCACTTCTTTCCAGAAATTATTGACCCTGATACCGGTGAAGTTCTTGAGGATGGGGAGGAAGGGGAGCTCGTTTTTACCAGCCTTACAAAGGAGGCGTTTCCAGTTATTCGTTATCGAACCCGTGACCTGACACGGCTATTGCCCGGTAGCGAATGTGTGATGCGCCGCATGATGAAAATAACGGGGCGCTCTGACGATATGATGATTGTTCGTGGAGTCAATGTATTTCCGTCTCAGATTGAAGAGCTAATACTCGGATTCCCCGCTCTCGCGCCACATTATCAAATTGAGTTGTCGAAAGCGGGAAATATGGATGCAGTAATGCTTCGTATCGAGCTTGCTTCGGGAGCGAACAAAGAGACCGCGGCGGCTGAGGCCGGAGAATTAGAGGCCCAGATCAAGGCACTTATTGGTATTAGCTGTGGAACTCTTTTGTGTGACGAGGGAGGAATTCCTCGATCTGAGGGGAAGGCAAAACGCGTGGTGGACCGCCGTTGAGCGGAGGAGCAGCTAGGAAAAATGCGAGGGTAACGCGCCGACCGTTTCATGACAAAGCACGCTGTAAATACAACGTTAGCGCCATATCAGCGTGTTGTCATAACTAGGTAATGAGGATCAGACGTAGAGCTGGATGCACAGGAAGTAAGAACTCGGTACTAACGAACAAACAAAGCTGTAGGGATAGAACACTAAAAATAAAACTTTGAGGAGATACGCAATGAGGCTTCGACAAACCCCAATGAATTTAGCTTGCCGTGCTGCACTGCTGGTAGGCGGCGCCGCGACAACAGCGGTCACGTTTGGTAGTGCTCCAGTATTTGCCCAGGGAGGGCAACTTGAGGAGGTGATTGTTACCTCCACGTATCGTGAGGAGAATCTGCAAGATATTGGTGTTGCCGTGACGGCCATCAGTGGTGACGAACTTAACGACGCGCAAATATTTGGACCTACGGAATTAGCCTTCAGGGTGCCGGGTATGGCATACGCGGAGTTTGCCCCAGGGCAAGCCATTATCTCTATGCGCGGTGTGAGTTCGGCGGATGACGGCCCGAGCATGGATAATTCAGTAGTCATGTTTCTCGATGGTATGTACGTCGGCTCCATCGCGTCGATCAGTCAAGAAATGTTCGATGTGGAGCGAATCGAAGTTTTGCGCGGACCGCAAGGTACTTTGTTTGGTCGAAATGCTGTGGGTGGCGTCATTAACGTAACCACCCTTAAGCCATCTCAGGAAACCAATATCCGTGCCGAGGTGTCGGCGGGAAACGAGGGCACACTGCGTTATCAGGGCCTTGTTTCAGGTGGTCTCACTGAGAACCTTTCGGCCAAACTCGTATACAACCACCGTGAGCACGACGGCTATGTTGACAATATTGTCATGGGCATTGATCAGCAGGACGAGGACGTAACGTCTTATCGCGGCCAGTTGAGATGGGAAACGGATAACATGGATTGGCTCTTATCGGCCGATTACATGGAGGATGAACGCGAGGACATGGGCCGCTTCCCTGTTTTCGGTAACGGCGGCCCCACGGTGGATACCTGGAAGGCCTGGGGCGGCGGCTTTCGCAAGGTTGCAGCGCCAGCCGGTACTAAGGCAGAGGGCGGGGGCTCCGAACGGGAGGCCTCTGGCATCAGTCTTCAGGGCGATATTGAATTCGGTAGTGGCACGCTGACTTCTATCACGGGCTTCAGGAATGCAGAGACTGATTGGGGAATGGCGTCAGTAGGGGTTGGTATTCCGGTAGAGATTATTGATGACATTACTCAGGACATCGATACCTTCACCCAGGAGTTCCGCTGGACCTCGAACCTTGATGGCAAATTTAACTACGTTGCCGGGTTGTATTATCTCGATGAAGATTCCGAGCGAACTGAGCAGTATCGACTGCTGATTCCCGGCGCGGTTGGTGGTGGAGTCTTTGTAGATCCTTCAACTCAGCAGTGGGCTGGAGCCAGCGATATCGGCAACGAAGTGTCTCGACAGGTTAATACAACGACATCTTATGCGGCCTATTTTCAGGGCGACTATGATCTAACAGATGCCATGACACTGACCTTTGGTCTGCGCTATACCTATGATGAAAAAGACACGACTACGACGGGTGTGAACTGCGGAAATGCCGCCGGACAGGCTAACTTCCCACAGTACTGTGCCGGTGTTGGCGGCAGCCTATCGGTAATTCCCGAGACATTTACAGTCGGCGCGAAAGACGATTGGAGCGACGTCTCGCCGAAGTTCACACTGACCTACAATGTTAGCGACGACCTCATGGTCTATGGCACAGCGTCTTGGGGATTTAAAAGCGGTGGCTTTGGCGGCGGTGCGGGAACTCCCGAGCAGGCGTCGCGTTCGATTGATCCTGAGAATGTCATCAACTACGAGGTTGGACTTAAGGGCGATTTTCTCGATCGAACCCTGCGTCTCAACGCCGCAGCTTTTTACATGGATTACACCGATCTGCAGATCGTACGCTTTGGTCCTACAGCAGACAATCCCGATTTTGGACAGTTCAGCACCGAGAACGTGGGTGAGGCAGAAATCGCTGGAGTTGAAGCCGAAATTACCTGGGCGCCTTCCGAGAATTTTCGGCTTTTCGCCACCTACGCCTACTTGGACACAGCGGTTGATGATTTCACGATTAATGGAGTCGACCCAACGGCCATCCCCGGAAACTCTGATGACCTGCGTCAGGCGCCCGAGAATAAGTACTCTCTTGGTGGGGTGATCGATTTTCCATTGGCCGGCGGCAGCATGATCAGTCTCCGGGCTGACTACTATCACACCGATGAGCAAATCAATGATTACATCAACCAGAAGACGGTTATCGATGCCTTCGACTTGCTTGATGCTCGGGTCTCATGGACGTCCGCCAGTGGTAACTGGCAGGTGGCGCTTTGGGGTAAGAATCTTACCGATGAGGAATGGGTATCCCACAGTTATACCATTGGGCCGGGTGTCATCGGTGTGTGGGGAGCGCCTGCCTTATACGGGGTATCGGTTTCCTATGAGCTCTAGTTGATTTTGGGCGTATTTGAGGGCTGGTTAAACAGCCCTTTTTTTTGCAAAAATTCTCGTGCTAGGAGTCAGTGATACTGTGATGATGCATCGAAACTGGTTGTGCAGCCTGTTGGCTATCGTTGTTCTAAATGCCTGTGAAAGTGAGGGGCCTTCATCTGTGCTTGACGGTGCATCCGAAGAGCATCAGGGAGTGTCGCAGTTAAATGTCATGCCGGGAGAGGCAGTCACTATTTACCGTGATAGCTACGGTACGCCCCAGGTTTTCGCGGAGACTAATTATGGTGTCTTTTACGGCTACGGTTATGCCGTTGCCACTGATCGCCTGTTTCAAATGGAAATGCTCAAGCGCACGGCGCAGGGCCGGGTAGCCGAAGTACTAGGCGCCGATTATCGCGGCCTCGATATTAAGCTTCGTACCGAATATAACCACCCGACAGTGAGAGAGCAGGTGGCGGCGTTGTCAGATCGGGATTTGGCGATCCTAAATGGCTATGCTGCGGGCTTCAACGCCCGGCTTGACGAATTGCGTGCCAAGCCGGGAAAGCCCTTGCCCAAGCCGTTTTATGACTATGGCTTTAGACCATCTCGTTGGACGGCTTACGATGTTGCAGCTATTTTTGTCGGGTCGATAGCCCATCGCTATGCTGACTTCAACAGTGAGCGTGATAATCTGGAATTTCTCCAAGCCATGGAGAAACGGCATGGCACCGATAAGGCTTGGGGGTTATTTAATGCGGTAAAATGGCTACGTGATCATGGGTCGCCTACGACGGTGCCTCGAAGTAAGCCCGGCGAGGTGCCATTAGCCCCTAGACCGGAATATCTCGACGAGCAGGTTGAGCCAGCCATTGTTAATCGAATCGTCTACGACGATGTTGGCAAGTTTGCTGGGCTCAGTCGAACAATCGAAGGACTGGCGCGCCATCGCCAGCAGGTAGCATCATCGGGCTACGGCAGTCATGCCGATTTTTCGCCGGCCAGTAACTATTGGGCTATGTCGGGTTTGTCAGATGCTCCCGGAGCGTTGCTCAATGGGCCCCAGTTTGGTTTTGCACTACCAAGCTATGTCTATGGCATAGGGCTTCATGGCGGCGATTTTGACGTGGTTGGGAATACTCTACTGGCACTACCTGCGCTGCTGTTCGCGCACAATGACGCCATTGCCTGGGGTAGCACTGCTGGGATATCGGACCAGACCGACGAATTCTGGCTGGTTTTAAACCCCGATAATACTGAGCAATATCGGCACAATGGTGCTTGGCGGACATTCGATTCATGGCCTGAGGTGATAGAGGTTGCGGGTTCAGAGACTGTCACCGTCACCGCACGGCGCTCGGTTCATGGCATGGTTCTGGCTCATGATCCAGAAAAGGGGCTTGCCTGGGCGCGGGCGCGAGCATGGGAAGGTCGGGGGGTGAATGATCTAATGACTTGGGTCTGGCTAGCTACCGATCAGACCTTAGAAGATGCCGATAAGCGTATTGAAGGGAAAACTACGAATATCAATATGTATACCCTCGATAAATCGGGGCGTCTCGGCTACGTTCACAGCGGCAAGTATCCCAGGCGCGCAGCCGGGCATGACCCTAGACTTCCTGCCCCAGGGGATGGAAGCATGGACTGGCAGGGGATGCGGCCCTACGCTGAAAACCCGAGGCTACTGGATCCTAAGCAGGGCTATATCGTCAACTGGAACAACCGACCCTCGGCAGATTGGATCAGTTCAGACCTCTGGTCGTATACATGGTCTCGGGCGGATCGTGTGCATATTTTGATCGATGAACTCGAAGCATTAAATGGCGGAAGCGTTGCCGATTTAGTGGCGATTAATACTCGCAGTGCCTTTGAAGATGTCAATCATCGCTACCTGCTGCCCAGATTACGCTCAGCGTTGGCTCAACAGAGGCTGAGCCCGACAGAGCAAGGGGCAATGACGATGTTGTTTGACTGGGATAAGAGCTGGCGTGTTGATAACAATGGTTTGTATGGACCAGCCAATGCCCTCATGGAAGCTTTTGTTCGTTTGCTTCAGGTACAGATCTTTCTCGATGACGTTGGGGATAGTGAGTACTTTCGATTTGCGGCCACTAATTATCCAAATAACCCTTTAGGGGCGTCTCTCGGGACATCGGTAGCGATTCGTGCACTGGTGCACTGGCTTGATATTGTAGAGAGTGGTGGGGTGCCGCCCTATGATCTGCTAAATGATGCTCCCCTTGAAGACGTCTTGGTTCTAAGTTTTAGGAAGGCTGTTGCAGGGCTAACGACTGATCAGGGTGCTAATCCACTTAAGTGGCGCCTGAAAGCGGCGCCAATGATATGGCGGCCGGTCAACTTCCGAGGTGTGCCGCAAGCCGACCCCGCCAACGTGGTCTCCCTTCCCGGCTATCAGAACAGAGGCAGTGAAAATAACGTTTTTGTGGCTACTGGCAGTGGTATAGAGGCCCGAGATGTTGTTCCTCCAGGGCAGGGTGGGCATTGGATGGCGTCAGGTGAGCCCGGTCCCCATCGAAGCGACCAGTTCAAGTTGTACTCTGACTTTGCTTACAAAGCGTTACCTTTTCAGCATGAGGCGGTGGCAGCTGCGGCTAAAACAGTGCGCGAGCTTCGAGTGATACACCCACATTAGGGGGCAGTTTCGAGTTTTGTAGGAGCTGCACCGGGAGAAGTCTGTTTTTAAAGGGCGAGGCAATAGGGGCATCTTTGAGGGTAAACCTCGCGCCAAAAAAAGGCGCCCCTTGGGGCGCCCATTGCTAGCCTTAGACCTAATTTAGAAACGGTAGCGGGCTTCGAGACCTATGGTGCGAGGTCTATTAGTCACTATGCGGGGCCGTCCGGGCATCTCAGCGGCGATTGAGCGGTTGTCCGCAAGGTTAGCCCGCTCGTCGGTGACATTGTCAGCAAACAGCGTTACATCCCAGTTTTCATTGAGCACGCCCGCACGCAGGTTCAGAGCAGACCAGCTATCTCGGTCCACAATCGAGCCATTGTTAAAGCTGGTGCTGTCGCCGTAATAGTTTGCGTCTGCCCGCAATCGCCCATCCCAGCCGCTGAAGGCAGGGAATATGTACTGAGCGGAGCCAGTACCGGTCCAGTCAGGAACGCCGTGCAGTGCTTGACCTTCGGCATAACCCGGGAAGCCATCACCTGAAGCGCTGGCAACTTCGGTATCGGTATAGCCAATGCCCATATCAAGTGTCAGGCCCTCAATAGGTGCCGCGGAGAGTTCGACTTCAAAACCTTTGCTCTCAACGTCACCCACATTGGCGTCAACTTGAAAACCACAGGCCAAACGCTGCACTTGTAGAGAGTCACTCCAGTCAATAAAGAACGCAGCCGCGTTAAGGGACACTCGGTTATCTGCAAGTCGAGACTTTACGCCGACCTCGTAGCTCCAGAGACTATCGGAGTCATAGGTACGCAACGAATCGGGGTCGAGGCCTACGCTGTCAAGTTCGTCGCCACATAGCGTGGGCGATACTTGTCCATTAACACCGCCAATGCGGAAGCCCTTGGAGGCGCTGGCATAAAAATTAAGATCATCTGTAGCATCGAAGGAGGCCATGACCTTGGGATTGAAACCACTTTCGCTTTGAACACCCGAGAAGGCACTGGGGCCTCCGTTGGCGAATCCGTCAGACGCAGAGTCAAAAGAAACTTCAGTGTCATACCATCGACCGCCAGCAGTCAGCGCCAATCGGTCTGTCAGGTCGAAGGTTATTTCGCCAAAGAGTGCGAGTTCTTCAACCTGCTCGGGCTGGCTGGTGATGTAGATCAAATCACCCGGCACAATGCCAGGTGTTCCGGGTGCCGGTATACCCAGAGCTGCGCCAAGCGCCGCATCGGCGCCGGGTTGCAGTGCTGGTGGGTAGCCACGAGTGAACTCACTATCGCCATAGAAAAATCCCACGGTATAGTTTAATCGTCCATCAAGGTTGCTGGTAAAGCGGGTTTCATGAGTAATATTTTCGTACTCCGATGTGGTTTCCAGTACCGATTCCAGCGGGGTAATGGGTATTCCCACAGCAGCGCCATAAATAAAGTCTAGGAAGGTATGCTCTTCTTCAAACTCAGAGGTATCCCGCTCATACATTGCCGTTGTTGACGTAATGTCACCCGCATTGATCGACCAGTTAACGACAACGCTAGCAATCCACCACTCATCTTCACCCGGTTCATCAGCGTCAAAGAAGCGTCGTGTTTCCATATTTTCCGCATCGACATCAGCGAAGGGGAGGCCATCAGCTTTAATTTTTTGGTACATGAATTTAGGCGTGATCGACAGATTGTCAGTAGGCATCCACTTCATGGCAATTTGGGTGCCATAATAATCTTCGTCATCGACATCTTTATTGGTGTCAAATGCAGGGGTGGTGCCTTGTACTGTCTCACCGGTTTGGTAGTTCAGCCAATTGGGTTCGTAGACTCGGTCATAAATACCCGAGATAGAGCCGTAATAAGCCGCGATGCGCAGCCCGAGCTTGTCTTCGATAAGAGGCACATTAATGTTGCCGTCGAAGGCGTAATTTTCGCCGCCGTCAGCCACCGACGAGACCGAAGTGTGAATAGAGCCAGAGCTTTCATCCAGGCTGGGTTGTTGCGTAATCAGGCGAATAGTGCCGCCCATTGAGCGTGCGCCATACAATGAGCCTTGAGGGCCTCGAAGTACTTCGATGCGCTCAAGGTCTATGACCCGTGGCTGTAGAGCAGAGGTGACTGGCACATCGTCGATGTAAATACCGGTAGTTGCCGAGGAAGACTTATCACCGCTACCAAAAACGCCGCGCAGAGACGGAGAATTCGAGTCGAAGCGACCGTCGGACTGGAAGGCTGTGCCAAGGTTTGGAATGCGGACCGCAAAATCTAGGTAGCTGTCGATGCCCATTTCTTCAATGGACTCCTCGGACAAAACCGTAATGGACATGCCAACCTCTTGTAACGATTGCGCCCGTTTTGTAGCCGTAACAATGACTTCTTCGAGTTGTCCAGATTCTTGAGCATAAGGCGCATTTGAAAAGCACGCTGCCGCGCAAGCGAGTGCAAGCGGAGTTTTTGAGAACAGTTTGGAAAAAGTTATTTTCATGAGTCGCTCCAGTGAGTAACAGGTGGGGACTTGGGAACACTCCCCGCTTAGGTTTTATTCTTTGGGTAACATGTTACCCAGCATACCCCGTGTCAACAATAGCTAGTGCGAGCGGAGTTTTGGGAGCTGTTGGCAAACCGTTGTTTTCATGAGTCGCTCCAGTGAGTAAGAGAGGAGCTTGGCAACATTCTCCGCCTTACCTTCGTTCTGTTTTTGTCCGGTTACAGAAAGAATAATGCCCTCTGTGGTCAGGTGATGAAAGTAAATTTTTGTCATTGCGGTCAACATTTGCTACGAAAATATAAGAATTTAAGTGTTTTTCGTATCATTTTACCGCTGCCATTATGGAGACCTCGGCGGGGTTCGCCACTTAGTCAGTAGCTGAGGGCCCCAGAGGTCGGATTTTGTGCCGGACGGGTAGTGCTCTGACTTTGCACCGTCACCAGGGGTTGCGCTGCTCTGAGAGGATTACTTCGATGGTTTTGGCAATAGCTAAAAGTTCACGGTCGCTGCCGGCGGGCCCATCGAGTTCCAGGCCCACGGGCGGGCCGGCAGAACCGATCAAGGCGGGCAAACTCACACCCGGCAGGCCGGCATTTGAGCTCGGATCGGTGTTGCGGATATAGGTAGGGAAGGTTGGCGTTGCCACGCCATTGATCTCTACCATTTCTAGATTTTTGCCAATGGGCAATGCTTCAACGGGGGTTGTTGGAAAAACCATTGCGTCGATATCATATTGGTCAAAATAGTGTTGGTACGCGCCTTGCAAGGCGTCTCTGTGTTCAGTCACGGCTGCTTGATAGGTCACTTTGTCAATAACGCCGGCCAAAGCGTCGCTGACAACAGCTTTAACATCAGAGCTGGCGATGCTGGCGAGAAACGCGTCGACACTGAGGCCGGGGCGATAAGCCCTTAGATAGGAGCGCAGTAGCTCGTTGGTTTCAAAAAGCACGACGGGAAAGCCTACCGCAGCGTTTAACGCCTCAATATCTGGAATATTTACTTCAACTAAATGTACGCCCGCCGATCTTAGCGCCCCAAGGGATTTTTCCATAGCCGCACTTACGCGAGGGCTCAAACCTTCATAGAAAAATGCTCTGGGTACGCCGAGACGAATTGTGGTGGGGAGTCGTCTTTGTAGAGCAGCTGGTGGTTTGCCAGCGAGAACCAGGTCAAGAGTGGCGGCGTCACTGACTGTTTTGGTGATTGGGCCAGCGGTATCGCGGGTTGTTGATATGAGTGTCATTCCTGAGTTGGGGTACCGCCCTGTCGTGGGGCGAAAACCGACGACACCATTGAGTGCGGCTGGAATGCGTACCGAGCCGCCAGTGTCGGTTCCTATGCCCGCATCAACTAACCCGAGTGCCACGGCAACTGCAGTACCTCCACTGCTTCCGCCGGCAATAAGATTCGGGTCAGTGGCATTCTGCACAATTCCATAGGCAGCATTGGCGCTAGTAATGCCGTAAGCCAGCTCATGTAAGTTGTTTTTACCAGCGATTACCGCGCCGGATTTTCTGAGTCGCAGCACTATTTCCGCATCTTCACTGGGAACCAGATCGTCAAATGCGGGTGTTCCTGCCGTATTGGGCAGTCCAGCGACGTGTATATTGTCTTTAATACCCAGCCGCATACCCTGCAGCGGCCCCTCAGCGAGGGGGGGTAACTCTACTTCAGTAATGAAAGCCCGATTGGGACTGGTGTTTTTGGAACCGTCTGGGGTTTGATGAAAGATCGTTTGCACGTTCCTCGTGTTTTCGTTCGACACTATGGCTGATGGTGTCTCTTGCGGCTCGTTGCACCCGGTAAGGATTGCCGCGAGCGTGAGGCTCAGAATCGCTAATAGCGTGCTGGATCTGCTCGGATGCTGTGGCCGCGTTGAAAACATCATGCTCATACTTCGGATCCCCTGCGATGTGTGCGAGATGTGACTGATATTGCTCAGCTTACCCCCTCGCTACGCCAGATAAAACATTACATAACTTACAAAAAATTTTATTTTTATGTATCATATAGCGTCGTTAGTAGGGAAAGTTGAGTCAGCGTCATGAAGCTACAGAGCTATGTCATGGGTGCGTGGGTGTCGGGCGCTGGAGAAGGTCGGCAGGTCGTCGATGCTGTCCGAGGAGAGCCGGTTTGCGTGGTTGATGCCACTGGTATCGACATGGTGCAAGTGACTGACTATGGGCGACGGATAGGCGGCTCGGCTTTGCGTGCGATGACTTTCCATGAGCGTGCCGCTGCGCTTAAAGAAACCACAAAGCAGCTCATGGCAATGAAAGAGCAGTTTTATGAGCTCTCCTTCAAAACAGGCACTACCCGCGCCGATGCTTGGCCGGATATTGAGGGTGGTTTTGGTACCGCTTTAAGCTACGCGAGCCTGGTCACTCGGGAATTCCCCAACGATTTAGTGCTAATCGAAGGGGAAATGGAGGCGCTGTCAAAAAATGGATCTTTCGTAGGGCGGCACATTCTGACCTCCAAGCCGGGAGTTGCGGTTCACATCAATGCCTACAACTTCCCTGTGTGGGGCATGCTGGAGAAAATCGCCCCCAGTCTCCTTGCGGGTATGCCTGTCATTGTCAAACCTGCAACACCCACAGCGTATTTGACCAAGGCGGTCGTTGAAGAAATTATTAATATAGGTTTGCTCCCCGAGGGTGCTGTACAGATCGTGTGCGGCAGCGTGGGTGATTTGCTCGATCAACTGAACGAGCAAGACGTAGTGACCTTCACGGGTTCTGCAAGTACGGGTCAGGCCCTTAAAAATCATCCCAACTTGCTGGCCAATAGTGTGCCGTTCACTATGGAGGCCGATTCCCTAAACTGCGCAATTCTTGGTGAGTCGGTTAAGGCAGAAGATCCTGAATTCCAGCTCTTCGTAAAAGAAGTTGCTCGCGAGATGACTTCTAAGGCAGGACAAAAGTGCACGGCGATTCGCCGTATCATCGTCCCCAACGCCCTCATCGAACCCGTAGCCGAAGCGCTGAAAGCGCGGCTGGCTAAGACGGTTGCTGGAGACCCGGCACTGGAAGAAGTGCGCCTAGGTGCGTTAGTGAGTGCTGAGCAGGCGCAGGATGTTAGGGCAAAAGTCGAGGCGCTGTGCAGCGAGGCCACTGTAGTGGCTGGGGGCGAAGAGGACATGCCATTGTCTGGGCTGTCCCACAACGCCGGCGCGTTTTATCCCGCGACACTACTGCGTTGCGATGAGCCGCTCAGCGCAAAAGCCGTGCACAGTGTTGAGGCTTTTGGCCCCGTTGCAACGTTGATGCCTTACCACTCGCTTGATGATGCCGTTGAACTAGCGAGGATGGGTAAGGGGTCGCTAGTCGGTTCGCTCTTTACAGCAGACGATCAGGAGGCTCGCGCCATTATTTTAGGCGCTGCGGCGTGGCATGGGCGCATGCTTATTATCAACAGTGATTGCGCTGGAGAGTCAACAGGGCACGGTGCACCGCTTGCCAACTTGATTCACGGTGGGCCCGGCAGGGCGGGCGGAGGCGAAGAGCTCGGTGGTGCTAGAGCCATTAAGCATTACATGCAGCGCACTGCGATTCAGGGTTCACCGACGACATTGATGGCGATTACGCGGGAGTACCATCGTGGCGCTAAAGAAATTCATGATGCTGTGCATCCCTTCAAAAAGTATTTTGAAGAGTTGCAAATTGGCGAGACTTTAGTGACGCATCGAAGAACGGTGACGGAAGCTGACATCGTCAATTTCGGATGTGTCAGTGGCGACCATTTCTATGCGCATTTCGATGAAATTGCGGCTAAAGATTCTTTCTTTGGTCAGCGTGTCGCCCACGGATACTTCGTCATTTCAGCGGCTGCAGGTATGTTTGTACACCCGGCTCCAGGCCCAGTTATCGCCAACTATGGATTAGAGAATTTGCGCTTCGTAGAGCCCGTGCCTGCTGGGACTACAATCCAGTGCAAGCTGACCGTTAAGCGGAAAATTAAGAAAGCACAGCGGGGCGATGAAAAGCCTAATGGCGTTGTCGTTTGGGCGGTTGAGGTTACTAATCAAAATGGGGGGCCGGTGGCCGTTTACGACATTTTGACGTTGGTTGAGCGGCAGGAGGTTTAAGGTATGCCCTACGAGTACATCGAGTATGCCGTCACTGGTGGGGTTGCCTGCCTCACATTGAATAGGCCTAACAGTCTAAACAGCTTCACGGCAGCCATGCATGGGGAGGTCGCTGAGGTGCTAGAGGCTGCGGCCGAAGACCGGACAATACGCGCCGTGGTAATTACTGGCGCTGGCCGCGGGTTTTGTGCTGGGCAAGACTTGAATGATCGCAACGTCGCTCCCGGGGAGCGTGTTGATCTGGGTGCGTCGGTGGAGAAGTTTTATAATCCCCTTATTCGCCGCATTACCAGTATGGAAAAGCCCGTTATCTGCGCGGTCAATGGCGTGGCTGCCGGTGCTGGCGCTAATCTAGCCTTGGCCTGCGATTTGGTGTTTGCGGCTGAGTCTGCGAAGTTTGTAGAGTCTTTTGCCATGCTCGGGCTCATACCTGATTCTGGCGGCAGCTGGCACCTTCCGCGGATGGTCGGTATGGCACGCGCCAAAGGAATGGCGATGCTGATGCCTAAAGTCTCTGCTCATCAGGCCAAGGAGTGGGGCCTTATCTGGGAGGTCGTGGAAGATAGCAAGCTCATGGACACCGTGATGGCGTTGGCTGAGCACCTAGCTACTCAGCCGACTCTGGGTTTTGCCTACACTAAACAAGCGTTTGCCGCCTCGATGACCAATACTCTAGATGAGCAGCTAGACCTCGAAAAAACTTTGATGCGCACTGCGGGTTTTACTGATGACTACGCTGAAGGCGTAGCGGCGTTTTTGGAGAAAAGGCAGCCGGAGTACACAGGCCAGTGAGCAATGATTCAGCCTCAGTCGAAACAGCTGTCGCCGCCGCTGCCGCAATGTGGGAAGGCGACAGCGCTTGTCAGGCTTTGGGAATGGAGCTTATTAGCGTCGGCTTAGGTAGTGCGCAAATGGCAATGACGGTTCAAGCGCAAATGGTTAATGGGCATGGGATCTGTCATGGCGGCTACCTTTTTACATTGGCTGACAGCGCGTTTGCCTATGCTTGCAATAGCCGCAATCTCGTCACCGTTGCATCGGGTGCTCGGATCGATTTTTTGAGGCCGGCTAAATTGAGTGAGCGACTGCTGGCGACAGCATCGGTTGTTCATCAGGCTAAACGGACGGGCATCTACGATGTCACGGTGACCAACGAAGCGGACGAGTGTGTTGCGCAGTTCCGTGGTAACTCGACCACCATAGGAGATGCCATTGTCCCACCAGATTCAGTAGAGGTGCTTAATGATTGACGCATTTGTTTGTGACGCAGTTAGGACGCCCATTGGACGATATGGGGGAGGCTTATCTACTGTGCGCACCGATGACTTGGGAGCCATACCGATTGCAGCATTGATGGCTCGTCATCCAAGCACAGACTGGTTGGCTGTTGACGACATCTGGATGGGTTGCGCGAATCAGGCGGGAGAGGACAACAGAAATGTTGGACGTATGAGCGCACTGCTGGCGGGCATGCCAGAGCAAGTAACTGCGGTAACACTCAATCGTTTGTGTGGTTCTGGCCTCGATGCCGTCGGGTCCGCGGCTCGCGCTATCAAGAGCGGTGAGATCAACCTTGCTATTGCCGGTGGCGTTGAATCTATGAGTCGCGCCCCCTTTGTGACAGGTAAGGCCACTTCAGCGTTTGACAGGAACTTACAGACCTACGATACGACTATTGGTTGGCGCTTTGTAAACCCCGAATTTAAGAAGCGTTGGGGCACCGATTCAATGCCTGAAACTGCAGAGAACCTCGCGACACAATTTGACATATCCAGAGCTGATCAAGATGCCTTTGCCCTGCGCTCGCAGCAAAGGGCAATCGCAGCTCAAAACGAGGGGCGTCTAGGGGAAGAGATCACTGAGGTGGTGATTCCTCAGCGTAAAGGTGAATCGCTGCAAGTAACTGAAGATGAAGGCCCTAGGAAGGACACTTCCTTAGTACGTCTAGCCAGTCTGCCCACCCCTTTTCGAGAGAGCGGCACCGTAACGGCGGGCAATGCTTCGAGCGTAAACGACGGTGCTTGCGCATTGTTGCTGGCGTCTGAGGCAGCAGCATTGGCACAGGGGTTGGAACCGTTGGCACGGGTTGTGGCAATGGCGACTTCAGGCCTCGAGCCTAGAATTATGGGTCACGGTCCTTATGAGGCTACGCTGAAAGTGCTAGCGCTAGCGGGTCTCACCCTGGGCGATATGGATTTGATTGAGCTCAACGAAGCTTTTGCGGCTCAAGCCCTCGCGGTAACGCGATCTCTTGGCCTTGCTGATGACGCCCATCACGTAAACCCAAATGGAGGCGCGATCGCTTTGGGCCATCCCCTAGGGATGAGTGGCGCCAGGTTGGTAACAACGGCTGCCTATGAGTTACAGCGCAGCGGTGGACGTTATGCCTTATGCACGATGTGCATTGGAGTTGGTCAGGGCATAGCGCTAATTATTGAACGTGTTTAAAACGACTAAATGTAGGTGTAGAGCATGAGAGACAGTATTCCGTTGGTTTCAAATGAGCAGAAATTTCAATCTCGGATAGATGCGGAGCAGAAGGTCGAGCCTAAAGACTGGATGCCAGAAAAATACCGCCAGAATTTGATTCGTCAAATATCCCAGCACGCTCACTCTGAGGTGATCGGGGAGCAGCCTGAGGGGAAGTGGATTACACGTGCCCCGACCTTAGAGCGCAAAGCCATCTTGATGGCCAAAGTGCAAGACGAGGCCGGGCATGGGTTGTATTTGTACGCCTCGGCAGAAACCCTAGGAGTGACCCGGGATGAGTTGATTGATCGATTGCACACCGGCGCGAGTAAATACGCGTCAATTTTCAATTACCCCTCGTTGACGTGGGCTGATATTGGTGCCATCGGTTGGCTTGTCGATAGTGCGGCGATTGTTAATCAAGTGTCTCTGCAAAACACTTCCTATGGACCTTATGCCCGCGCCATGGTCAAAATTTGCAAGGAAGAGAGTTTTCACCAGCGTCAGGGGTACAACATCATGATGACCCTCATGCAGGGTGCTGAGCTTCAGCGTGAAATGGCGCAGGACGCCTTGAATCGTTGGTGGTGGCCTTCTCTAATGATGTTTGGTCCCCATGATGCGGAGTCTGCGCACTCGGCCCAATCCATGAAGTGGAAAATCAAGCGTCGCAGTAACGACGAACTGCGCCAGCAATTTGTCGATCAGGCGGTGCAGCAGGCGCATGCCATTGGGCTTGCAGTTCCAGATCCTGATCTTGTTTGGAATGAGCAACGGGAGCATTACGACTTCGGCGCAATTGATTGGGAGGAGTTTCAGCGGGTTGTCTCGGGCAACGGTCCCTGCAACCGTCAGCGTCTGGCGCATCATGTCAGTGCCCATAAAGAGGGTGCCTGGGTCCGTGAAGCCATGGCCGCCTATGAGGCCAAACGTCGTACCGTTCCGGCTGAAGTGGCATAAGGAGGTATAGGTGTCCGACCAAATTCAGCTTTACGAGGTATTCATTCGTTCAAGCCGCGGATTAGATCATAAGCATGTAGGCAGCTTACACGCCGATGATGCGCAGCAAGCCCTTGAGTATGCGCGGGATGTCTACACGCGTCGCGGTGAAGGCATCAGTATTTGGGTGGTCGCCTCAAAAGATATTACGGCGTCACAGGAGAGTGATTGCGACAGCTTTTACGACCCTTTAGATGACAAGCCTTATCGCCATGCTGCGATGTATGAGCTACCAGAGGGGATCGACAGTCTATGAAGTTGCATGATCCGCTGACGCGTTATGTCGTGCGACTAGGAGACGATGCTCTGATTATGGGCCATCGCTTGTCCGAGTGGATGAGCAAAGCCCCTTTTCTTGAGGAAGATATCGCACTGTCCAACGTGGCACTCGATTTTGTAGGCAGGGCCCGTTTGTTTTATCAGTATGGCGCTGAGCTTATGGGTGGCGAGGTGACTGAAAATACTTTTGCTTATCAACGCGATGTCAGAGATTTTACCAATCTGCTTTTATGTGAGCTGCCGCGTGGTGACTTTGCGTTTACCTTAAGCCGACAGTTTTTGTACGACGCTTTTTCGCTACCGTTCACTCAAGCGTTATGCAACAGCACCGATAGTCGGCTCGCCGCGATTGCGGCCAAGGCGGAGAAAGAAAGCCGCTACCATCTGCGCCGAAGTCGGGATTGGATGTTGCGCTTGGGAGACGGTACTGCCGAGAGTCATGAGCGCTGCCAAAATGCCTTGGAGCAGCTTTGGATTTACACCGATGAGATGTTCGAGCGAGATGCGTTACTGGACGGTCTAATTGCGTCAGGTATTGCGGTAGACCCCGCGAGTTTGCGGTCGACATGGCTTGAAACGGTGACAGAAACATTACATGCAGCCACTTTGGTTCTTCCGGAGCCACAAGGGGGTGTTACTGGCGGTAGGAAGGGCATACACACCGACGATCTGGGATTCCTTTTGGCTGAAATGCAATTTATGCAGCGTGCCTACCCAGGTTTGCAGTGGTGATCCTCTAGTGGCAGTCGCAAAAGCTGAATGCATTCCACTACTGCCTGTCGAGGAGTTGGCTAGGCGCACGCGCCGGCAGAATTCGGCATTCCCTGATATTTGGGATTTGCTCGATAAGGTCATGGATCCGGAGATACCCGTTATTTCCTTGTACGAGTTAGGGGTGTTGCAGGACATAAGTCGAGATGGCGTTACGGTAAAGCTCGTGCTGACGCCCACCTATATTGGCTGTCCTGCTTTGGGGATTATGGAAGAGGATGCTCGGGCTGCTCTCACCGCAGGGGGGTACGATCAAGTGATAGTAGAAACGCGGTTAGCGCCGGCATGGACTACGGCGTGGTTGACCCCTGAGGCGCGGCGGAAAATGTCAGCCTACGGCGTTGCTTCGCCGGAGGCGGGGAGTATTGCCTGCCCACAGTGTGGCAGTACAAATACCGAAACCATTAGTGAGTTCGGGTCAACGGCTTGTAAAGCGCTTTTTAAGTGTCTTGCTTGCCATGAGCCCTTTGACGTATTCAAGGCCCTCTAAATATGTCCAATGCGACCTTCCACTCACTTAGAGTTGCTAGTGTGGTTCCTGAAACGGCTGACGCGGTTTGTCTTAGCTTTGATGTGCCTTCAAACCTTGAGGACATTTTTGCGTTTCAGGCGGGGCAGTATCTGACGCTTCGAGCTGTCATTGATGATGCTCCGGTCACCCGCGCTTACTCGATTTGCGCTTCACCGTCGTCTGGACGCCTGACGGTAGCCATTAAGCGTGTTAATAATGGCGTATTTAGCAACTTTGCTAACAAGCATTTGCACAGCGGTATGACCCTTGATGTGATGGCCCCACAGGGTAAGTTTGGGCTGCCTAGCATTCAGGCGAGTGACACAAATTATCTGTTTATAGCTGCTGGTTCAGGTATCACTCCTATCATGTCTATGCTCACCGCAGCGCTAGAAGCGGATCCAAGTACGAGAGCGACACTACTGTACGGTAACCAGCGGTCCGCGAGCATTATGTTTCGCCAACAATTATCGTTTCTTAAAAATCAGTATCTGCAGCGTTTTAACTGGATCAACATACTGAGTCGGGAGTCACAAGATGCGCCGCTGCTCAATGGCCGTATCGATAACCAAAAAGGGGCTGAGCTGAGTCGCAAAGTGCTCGACTTGCAGGGGTTTGATGGCTTTTTTCTCTGTGGTCCGGAGTCCATGATTTCGGAAGTGTCTAGGGGGCTGCGCGATAGCGGAATTCCAGAAGATAAAATTAAGTATGAGCTTTTTGGAAGTTCTGCCGAGGATGCAGCAGAGCGGGTTGCTAAACATCATGCTCGTGCAGAAGCCTTTTCGGGAAAAATGTGCGATGTCACCTTGGTAAACGATGGTCGTGCAAGCCAAGTGCGTATCGCTGCAGACGGCGAAAATTTGTTGGACGCAGGTTTGAATTTAGGACTGGACTTACCTTTCGCTTGTAAAGGGGGCGTGTGCTCAACCTGCAAAGCCTTGTTGGTTGAAGGTGAGGTTGAGATGGATATTCAGCGAGGTTTAACAACGGACGAAATCGCGCGAGGTATGATACTGACGTGTCAAGCACACCCCATTACCGAACGGGTTCATGTTGATTTTGACAAGCGTTGGTCTGGAGGTTGAAGGGGGGACCCCACAGCTCGACCACGACGTTTAATACGCAATAAAAATAAGAGGTAATAAATGACGGACGCCAATATTGAAGCGGTGCACCGCAAGACTCGACAGCGACTGCTGTTTACTGGGATCCACCTGGTGCTTTATTTTTCTTTCACGCTCAACTGGACGAGTTGGGGCGAGGGTTTAGGGGGATATTTGGGTGAGACTCGATTGACAGGCTCGCTCATGATGTTTGTTGTTCTCGTTTTTACGTTTATTTTGCTCGAGACTATTTTTCTCGTGCTGTCTCGCCGGGAGGCGCGATAATGCGGCTGTTGGTGGGTAAGTTAGCCACAGCGAGTGCTCTGTTTCTGTGCTCTGATTTAATATTGGCTGCCGGCGCGATCGAGGGTGCGCCAGTGCGTCAAGAGGTGAATCCGATTGCCATTGGCATGTTTTTATTGTTCGTTGCCTTTACCCTCTACGTAACCTGGTGGGCCTCGAAAGCAACGAAAACTAGCTCAACTTTCTATAATGCTGGCGGTCAAATAACCGGTGCTCAAAATGGTCTCGCGATTGCGGGCGACTTTATGTCTGCCGCGTCTTTCCTGGGCATTACAGGGCTGATGTATGTGGGGGGCTTTGATGGCCTGATTCTATCCTTAGGAGCCTTTGGTGCTTGGCCAGTATTTATGTTTCTGTTCGCCAAGCGGGTACGAAATTTGGGGAACTTTACCTTCATTGATGTGATATCCCAGAGGTTAGATCGTGATCCCATCCGGCTAGTCACAGCCTTCAGTACCATCTTGATCGTTATTATGTATCTGATCGCACAAATGGTGGGGGCGGGCACGCTCATTCAATTACTGTTCGGACTGCCTTACGAGTGGGCCCTCTTGCTCGTTAGCGGTCTCGTTCTAGCTTATGTTGCCTTCGGTGGCATGTTGGCTACGACATGGGTGCAGATTATCAAGGCAGGTTTGTTGTTATTAGGTGTGACGCTGATAGCGGCGTTACTGCTGGCAAATTCTGAATTCAGTTTTTCAAATTTGTTGGCTAAAGCAACAGCGAACCACCCCAACGGTGAAGGAATATTGCGGGCTGGATCGATCTTCGACGACCCAGTACAAATATTGACGATTCAGGTTTCAATGTTGTTCGGGACAGTGGGATTACCCCATATTTTGATGCGCTTGTTTACCGTTCCAGATATGCGCCAAGCCAAACTGTCTGCCTATTACGCGTCGTTGTTTATCGGTTATTTTTATATTGCACTTTTAGTGATGGGTTTTGGCTCGATCGCGTACGTGGTCGGAAATCCTGAATTCTTCAATGAGCAGGGCAAACTCATTGGCGGTAGCAATATGGCTGCGATTCACGTGGCGACGGCCATGGGCGGTGACATTTTGACGGGCTTCATGTCGGCGGTTTGTTTTGCAAC
>Ga0209251_1000640_pt1 | contig 30802 bp, 25 predicted proteins | sample SaaInlV_100m_DNA_6_FD_184665 | JGI IMG/M metagenome (GOLD analysis project Ga0209251, IMG submission 184665) | Marine microbial communities from expanding oxygen minimum zones in the Saanich Inlet - Saanich Inlet SI073_LV_10m_DNA (SPAdes) (version 2) | ecosystem: Environmental > Aquatic > Marine... | reverse complement strand
GGCGACACCAGCGCCACGCAAAAGCGTCGCCAGCGCGCGGCCCCGCCGCAGATCTTGCTGACCACGCCGGAAAGCCTGGCGCTTTTGACCAGCTATAGCGACGCGGAGCGCATTTTTTCTGGACTCAAACGGGTGGTGATTGACGAGGTGCATGCGCTCAGCGAGTCGAAACGCGGCGATCAGCTGATGCTATCACTGGCGGCTTTGCAGCGGATGTGCCCAGATATGCAGCGGATTGGCTTATCGGCCACGGTGCAAGATCCTGACGAGATTGCGGGCTTTATGGCCTGCCATCCGGCACCCTGTCATATTATTCAAGCGCCGCCCGGCCCTTTGCCCGATATCGCCATGTTGCAGATCGACGCGCCTGCACCTTGGTCTGGCGGCGGGGCGGGCTATGCGATCCCACAGGTGTTGCGCGAGGTGGCGCAGCACAACACCGTCTTAATTTTTCACAACACGAGGGCGCAGGCGGAGATATTTTTTCATAAACTTTGGCAGCTCAACGAGGACAACCTGCCGATCGCGATCCACCACGGCTCTTTGTCGCGGGCGCAGCGCGAGCGGGTTGAGGCGGCTATGGTTGCCGGCGCTTTGCGTGCGATTGTCTGCACAGGTTCCTTGGACCTGGGGCTTGATTGGGGAAATGTTGATTTGGTGATCCAAGTGGGGGCACCAAAGAATGTCAAACGGCTGGTGCAACGCATCGGCCGGGCCAATCATCGCTATAATAGCCCGTCAAAAGCTCGGCTGGTGCCGGCCAACCGGTTTGAGGTGGTGGAATGTGTTGCTGCGCTACAGGCGGTACGGGAACATGATCTGGACGGCGAGCCGATGGGTCCGGGCCCTTGCGATGTATTGTGCCAACATATTTTGATCGCCGCCTGCGCCGGGCCATTTCATGCGGATGATCTTTATGCGCAGGTGACAACAGCCGGCCGCTACGCACAGCTGACGCGCGCAGAGTTTGACTCCTGCGTCGATTTTTGCGCCACCGGTGGTTATGCGCTCAAAGCCTATGATCGGTGGCGACGGTTGCAGCAGACGGAGGATGGCAAGTGGCAATTGCGCGACCCGCGTGCCGCACAGCGCATTCGCATGAACATTGGCACAATCCAAGACAGTGATCGCCTCAAGGTGCGCATGCGAGGCCGCGGGGGGCGTGCTTTGGGCGAGGTGGAGGAAGCCTTTGCCGCCACGCTTGTGCCCGGTGACAGTTTCTTGATTGGCGGGCAGGTGGTGCGCTATGAGGGCCTGCGCGATCTGACTGTTGAGGTGACGAAACAGCCTGGCAAAAAGCCCAAGATCGCAACGTTCAGTGGCACAAAATTTGCCACATCCACCCAATTGAGCCAGCGGATATTGGCGGGATTTCAGCAAAAGGATTGGCCAGAGCTGCCCGGCTATATGCGCGACTGGATCGCATTGCAGCGCCACGTCAGCCTTGTGCCGCGCGCTGATCGCCTTTTGGTGGAAAGTTTTCCCCATGACGGGCGCTTTGCATCGGTGGTTTACGGGTTTGCCGGGCGCAATGCGCTGCAAACGCTTGGGCTTTTGCTCTCAAAACGGATGGAGGATGCAGGATTGGCTCCGCTGAGTTTTGTGGCCACAGATTATGCTGTGATGTTGCTCTCCCTCGAGCCGCTGCGCGATGCGGCGGGGCTTTTGGTGCCTGCTGGGTTACGGGACGGGCTTGAGACTTGGCTTGCGGGCAATGCGGTTATGAAACGCAGCTTTCGCGGCTGTGCCGTTATTGCGGGGCTTATAGAGCGCAATATGCCAGGCCAAAGAAAATCAGGCCGGCAGGCGACGTTTTCGTCGGATATTCTCTATGACACTTTACTGAAATACGATCCCGACCATGTCTTGATGCAGATCACCCGCGAAGAGGCGCGCAAGGGTTTGGTGGATTTTGATCGGATCGAAGAGATGCTGGACCGCTGTGCCGGGCGGCTGGATCATAAAGAACTGGAGGGTTTATCGCCCTTTGCCGCGCCGCTCTTTCTCGAAATGGGCCGTGTTCCGGTTCAAGGGGCAGCGGAGGAGCGGCTCTTGGCTGCGGAAACAGCCCGGTTGATGGAGGCGTCAGGTCTCAACAAGATTGTCATAGCACCTGTGCAATAAAACTTGCCATGCCGCCTCGTTTTGCGCAATGCAGGGTCATGAGTGATGGGCATGTATTTTCCTTGTTTGGCGCAGAGCTGACTGCGCGGGCTTCGGGTGTCTTATGGTGGGCGCATCGGCGTATTCTATGCGTGTCCGATTTACATTTGGGTAAATCCGATCGCTTGGCGCGCCGCTCAGGCATCATGGTGCCGCCCTATGAGACCGCAGACACATTGCTCAGGTTGCAAAGTGAGATTGAGGCTTTGGCCCCGCAAATTGTGATTTGTTTGGGGGATAGTTTTGATGATCTGCAGGCCTCTGACAGTCTTGATCCTGCGGAAAGCGCGTGTCTTTACCGTATGCAAGCCGGGCGGCAGTGGATTTGGATTGAGGGGAATCATGATCCGGGCCCGGTGGAATTTTCCGGCGCTCACCTGGCTGAATATTGCGATGGCCCCCTCGTGTTTCGTCATATTGCCGAAACGGAGGCCGAGGTCTCGGGGCATTACCATCCAAAAGCCGCTGTGCCTTTGGGCCGGCGGCGGATCACGCGCCCCTGTTTTTTGTACGATCAGTATAGGGTGATTTTGCCGGCATTTGGCACCTTCACCGGCGGGCTGCGCAGCGATGCCACAGTGTTGCAAGATTTGATGCGACCCGGGGCTGTGGCAGTTTTAACTGGGCAGACATGTCATGTCTTGCCAATGCCAAGGGGATAGAGATGGAACGGATCACTAAAAGCTTTGAACGTCAGAGCATCATGAAAACTTTTGGCGCGCAGATGACGGTGGTTGAGCTGGGGCACGTGGAGATCACAGCGCCAATCTTGCCCGGCAGTCAGCAGCAGCATGGCTATGCGCACGCGGGTTTAATCTTTGCGCTCGGTGACAGCGCAGCGGGATATGCGGCCTTGACGCTGATGGAGGAGGGCTGTGAGGTTTTGACCGCAGAAATGAAAATCAACCTTCTGGCACCCGGTCGTGACGGTCCACTGCGGGCTGTGGGTCATGTTGAGAAATCCGGCGCTCGTTTGGTGATCGTGCGGGCGGATGTGTTTGATGGGGATATTAAAGTTGCTTTGATGCAGGGCACTATGGTGCCTGTACGGGACTAGGCCACTTTTGAAACAACATAAGCTTTTTAACAAAAATATTAATTAAATCGATAATATACAGACAGAAGCAAAAACTAATAATGCTCCGGTCCACTGCTTGCCTGTCATTGGCTCTTTCAAGAAGAACCGAGCCAAAACTATAGTAACCAGCCCAAATGTCGACGCTGTGACAGTGGCGAAAGCAGAAAATTCTTGGGTGCCGGCAAAAATTACAAACGCTAAAGCTGTTGCATCCAGCAGCCCCATCAGTGCGAGTAAGTATAGGTGCGAGGTCTGGGGCATTAACTGCTTGCCCATAGGCAATGCAATGGAAAGGATGACGAGGATCGCGGCAATGCGGGTGAACCAGATTACGGGTAATTCTGCTCCCAATGCTGCGGCTGATTGACCTGAAGCGAAACTACCAAAAAAACCAATAGCTGCTGCAATGGCCCAGAAGATGGCCGCGCGGCGAGCTGGATTTTGCGCACCATCTTCACTTTGTGCTACGATGGTGATGCCTACCAGAATGACTAAGACGGCTAACAATTGCAACAGCGAGACTGGGGAGCTGAACCAAAAAGCTAATCCCACGGAAAGTATGGGGAAAGATCCAATTATGGGCGCTACAAGCCGCACGGGGCCGATGGCGAAAGCTTTGTAGAGGCCGATAGACGCCAGCGCGAACAGCCCGCCTGAGAGCGCTGCCCGCAGGAGGGCCGCTTGGGTCAACGCGCTCCATTCGCCATAATACAGGCAAATCGGTGTCAAAAAGACTGCGCCTAGGAATAGGACAGTGAAAATCGAGGCCATAATACCAGTGCGCTGGCTGACATAACGGACACAGATGTCGTGAATGCCCCAGCATATGGCGGCAAGCAAGCCTAAGCTTAGTGAAGCAATCATTTATCGGGCCTAAAGAAAGGTATCAAAAAGACCAAACAGGCTACTAAAAAGAGAACAGACCCGACCATTGACCAAAAGCTTCCTACGGACGCGATAATGAATCCGAGTGCTGACAGGATGAAGAGGATCCAGCCAATGAAATTGATGTGCTTATTACTCATATTTACTTTCTTTTTATTGCCGAAGGCTGCGAAATAGGATATTCTTTAAAATAAAGATTTATTCCGCTGATGCAACACCACTGGAGTGGAGAAAAAATTATGTTGGAAGATATTTACCCAAAGGTCACGCTTGGGCCACCAAAGCCGAGTGGCGTTTTTGCGCCATCGGTGTTTTCGATGCCGCCGGGGATTGAGCGTTATGAGGTTGCAGGCTGTGGTGCCGCCTTGTTTGCAGTTGAGCCCGGCGATCAGATCATTGTGATCAATCAGCAAGGGGGACAGCCTTGTGAGGTTATCGCTGTAGACAACAGGGGGCGCTTTGATGCAGGGGTCTTGAAGCAGGGCAATAATAGCGGTGCCCTGGGCTTCAAACAATTACTTTCAAATGGTGACCTGTCATTGAGGTCTGTTCGCCTTGGACTTGAAGCACGCTGCGTTAATTTGGCTGAGGCTAGATCGCTTCGTTTTTTCGATAGCCAAACCCCTGCGAAATGCGAAGAGGTTTTGGACGTGGCACGTACGGGTACTTTAGTTGTTGCGGCGCCAGGCGGGATCATGAATTTTGATGCGCAGGACACCGCCACGCCATTAACCGTGCAGGTCAAACGCGCCGTAATCAAAGAGCATGTTAAATTTGAATTACCCGATCCCTTGGCAAATCCACTTGCCGATATCCGTATTCACTCTGCCACAGCCCGAAGCTATTTTGTGAAAGCGGGAGATTTCATTCAGATTTATGATGTTGATGGTCGGCAATGCACAGATTTTCAATGTTTTTCGGCGCAAAAATTGGATAAAGGTATCGAGCATGCGCTCGACGTAACTACCACGCGCACCCTGATGGGACATGCCTATCCAATGCCGGGGCTCCATGCGAAGTACTATGATCAAGATATGCTCCCGCTGGTGGAGGTTATTCAGGACACCTGTGGGCGCCATGATGCCTTTGCCTTGGCTTGCGCGGCAAAATATTACGATGACATTGGCTATCCGGGACATGTTAATTGCTCAGACAACTTTAACGCGGCTCTTGCGGGACGCGGGGTTTCCGCCCGGGCCGGATGGATGGCGATTAATTTTTTCTTCAATACGGCTATTGATGACCATGGGGTGATGTATGGTGATGAGCCTTGGTCGCGGCCTGGAGATTATGTATTGTTGCGAGCCTTGACAGATTTAATCTGTGTAAGTTCGGCCTGTCCAGATGATACATCTCCAGCAAATGGGTGGAACCCAACAGATATTCACATACGCACCTATGATGGTGCGGAGCCCTTTAAACGTGCGATTGGCTTTCGCACCACGCCAGAATCGGACCTTCAAATGACACAGGAAACTGGTTTTCACCGCAGCTTTGCTAAACACACACGAAACTTTTTGGAGTATAATGGCTATTGGTTGGCAGGTAGTTTTTCTCAAGCTGGGCCTTTGGATGAATATCGTGCGTGCCGAGAAAAATCGGTAGTGATGGACCTCAGTGCTCTTCGTAAATTTGAGATTACCGGACCAGATGCTGAAGCGCTGTGTCAGTATATTTTCACTAGGAATATGAAAACCTTACCTATCGGTGGGGTTGTCTATACCGCTATGTGTTATGAGCATGGCGGAATGATCGATGACGGAACTGTGTTTCGTTTGGGTAAGGATAATTTCCGCTGGATTGGGGGTACTGATTATGGGGGTGACTGGATGCGTGAGCAGGCTGCCAAGCTGGCTCTCAAAGTCTTGGTGCGCAACTCAACAGATATGCAGCATAATATTGCTGTACAGGGGCCGGAAAGCCGCGATTTATTGAAGAAAATTATTTGGACTGCACCGCATCAACCAAAGCTTGAAGAGCTGGCTTGGTTCCGTTTTACTCCGGCGCGCGTTGGTGATGACCAGGGAGTGCCAATCGTTGTTTCGCGCACGGGCTATACTGGTGAACTTGGCTATGAGATTTTTTGCCATCCCAAACATGCGGAAACCGTGTTTGACGCGGTTTGGATCGCAGGGCAGGCCCAAGGTCTCAAGCCGATGGGGCTGGAAGCGTTGGACATGTTGCGCATTGAGGCAGGACTTATTTTCGCTGGTTATGATTTCTCGGACCAAACTGATCCCTTTGAAGCTGGAATTGGGTTTACGGTACCGTTGAAGTCTAAACCCGATGATTTCATTGGGCGCCAAGCTTTGATCCGACGCAAAGAAAACCCAGCTCGCAAATTGGTGGGTCTCGATATCGACAGTAATGTGGACGTTTCGCATGGCGATAGCGTTCACATTGGCCGGGCGCAAATCGGTGAGGTGACCTCTTCCATGCGCTCACCTATTTTGGGCAAAAACATTGCTTTGGCCCGCGTGGATGTCGCGCATCATAGGGAGGGAACTGAGGTAGAAATTGGCAAGTTAGACGGTCATATGAAGCGCCTACCTGCCAAGATAGTGCCTTTCGCCCATTATGATCCGACCAAATCGCGGCCTCGATCATAATTTACAGGTGGACGGCAACAAGTGGTGATGGAAAAATAGATCTACTGCGTCGCAGTAGAGCTCCTGGTCGTTAAGATGACACGGTGATTTTTGTGATCAGCCACAAACATTTCTTGTCCTAAGATATTATTTTGCGTTTCAAATTTGAGATTGGGTTGATACCTCACGGCTTCGTCCGATCATGGCGTAAATAGCTATGATCAGGACCAATCATATATACGTGCATCTATATTACGATTTTGGGAAAACTGCAAAGTTTCAAATTTCAAGGTAGCTTTCGAGGCTATCATCCATCGCGTCCTTCCAAGGCGTGTGATGTGGCGGGGCCTCTGTACCTGTTATTGGGCTAGTATAGCTATAATTTCGGAAATCCATTATTCCTTTCTTTTTGTGTCTCTTCCATTCGAAAAAAGCTTTATTTGAAGCGCTGACATCAAAGCTGGGGTAATCTGTTTCTGCTACAAGCTCCATCGTATATGCGCCCTGATATTCAATAGCGCCATAGTCGTCCGCAAGCGCGTCTTCGGTTGCTATCCGGTCAATGACAAGCCGTATCATGACCTCCGCAAACGGCAGGTCAATTCGCTCCATTATACAATCGCGCACCGACCACGCCTGTGCATCAAACATATTGAATGTATACTACTGATCTTGCATTCCCAGATAAAATATATTGGGATTTTTGGTCCAGACAACGCCTTTGTATAGATCCGCGGTTGCTAATCGATTGGCTGTTTTAAGGCGAAGATCGTCCGGCAAGAATGGGAAATGGTGTTTGTATCCTGTGCATAGGATGATTGCATCTACATCTTTGCTAGTACCGTTGATGAAATGAGCTGTACGACCTTCAACGCAATCGAGCTGTGGCACTTCGTGCCAATTGTCGGGCCAATTATAGCCCATGGGGGCGGTGCGATGGGATACTGTGATTGATTTTGCGCCGTATTTCCAACATTGTGAGCCGATATCCTCTGCAGAGTAGGAGGTTCCAAGGATCAAAAGATCTTTGCCAGAAAACTCTCGTGCATCGCGGAAATCATGGGCGTGCAAAATGCGATCGTTGAATTGGTCAAAGCCTGTATATTCTGGAACATTGGGCACACTGAAATGCCCTGTGGCGACGATTATTTTGTCGAAAAATTCACAACTTTCGATATCGGCCACCTCATCGCGACTGGTCACTGCGAAGCCGCCGCCATCCAATGCGCGCACGTCGCGCACGATTGTGGAAAAACGGATCATATCGCGGACGGCAGCTTTCTCGGCCCGGCCTTTGATATAGTCAAACAAGACCGCGCGCGGAGGATAGGAGGCGATAGGCTTGCCGAAATGTTCGTCAAATGTGTAATCGGCAAACTCGAGCCCCTCTTTGGGACCATTGGACCATAGGTACCTGTACATGGATCCGTGGCATTGATTGCCATACTCATCGACTCCGGTTCGCCATGTATAGTTCCACAGCCCACCCCAGTCAGATTGCTTCTCAAAGCAAACGACCTCAGGGATATGCACCTTTTCTCTTCGCTGCTGCGAAGGCGCGGAGTTGGGCTAAACTTGATGGGCCAGCGCCAATGATTGCAATCCGTTTGGTCACATAATTTCTCCACCATTTGTCTGATTTAATTGAAGGGTTTGATGAGTCAAAAGTCCAGTTTTTATGAATTTTTAGGATTTTCTGGAACGTATTTGATTGGTTAAATTACGATAGTAACAGTTTTTTAAATTGTTGGCTAAGGTTGGTGCAACAGGTCCGGTTCCAGGAGGTTAAAATCTGTGTCAGGAGGGGGCGAAAGAGGCGACTTGATCTTTGGTGTCGTAGCAAAATCTAAACGAGAGGCAGCTGAGTGTGATGACCAAAACTGGTCTTATATTTTGGCAGAATAGGTTTTTGGTATGACGCGGAGCATGCTTTGGGTATTTCAGCTCTGTGTTGCACACCTGTGAATATCCTATGACAAATTTTCTTGCGGTCTACGAATTTTTCGTCGCCAATCACCCGTGCTGGGTCACGGCGTATTTTACTATAGGTGTTTTGGAGGAGGCCTTGGCCGTGTCTTGATTCTGCCGCATATCCACCCTTGATTGGGGCACCCTTCACGTGGACCAACCGCTTTGGACCGTTTTGACGCGCCAGGGAACACTTCGGTTATTCTTACAATATGTATGCCTTTGACGTTTGCGGTGTTGTCGGTCCAGTTTACTATTCGCAAAATGTGGCTATAGTTATTGCTTTAACCAGACAATCGGGTATCCGCGGCCCTGTCTAAAGGCGCGCTTTTTCTTGGGTTCCTGGGCATGCGATTAAATGTCTAAGGTGTTTGCTTTTTCCCAATCGCTAAAGTGGCTACAGAAATCATTCCACTCGGAATGTTTCATTTTCAGATAGGCGGCTGAGAACTCTTCACCCATTACTGCTTTGAGCCCTTTGTCTTTGTCATATTCGCGCAAGGCATCAAGCATATTCAGCGGTAGTTTTGGCGCGCCGCGCACTTTATGGCCCTCGGCATACATATCAATATCATAGCGTTTGCCTGGATCAGCTTTCGCTCGAACGCCGGACAAACCGGCGGCAATAATTACCGCTTGCAGCAAATATGGATTTACTGCCCCATCTGGGAGGCGAAGCTCAAAACGGCCAGGGCCGGGGACGCGCACCATGTGGGTACGATTGTTGCCGGTCCAAGTCACCGTGTTGGGCGCCCAAGTTGCGCCAGACGTGGTGCGTGGCGCATTGATCCGCTTATAGCTGTTAATGGTTGGATTTGTAATAGCGGCCAGTGCGGAGGCATGTTTCATGATCCCACCCAAGAAATGCTTGCCCTTTTCGGATAGTCCCAATTCGGCGGTCTGGCTACTGTCGTTTGCCTCCATAGCAAAGATATTTATTTTAGCTGAAGCGCCAGGGGCATCCCAAACCGAAATATGGGCGTGACAGCCATTGCCTGTCAGTCCTTCAACAGGCTTAGGCATGAATGTTGCCCGATAACCATGTTTCTCCGCGACAGTCTTGGTCATGAATTTAAAGAAACTATGCTTGTCGGCGGTAGCCAAAACATCGTCAAAATCCCAATTCATCTCCCATTGGCCATTAGCGTCCTCATGGTCGTTCTGATAGGCACCCCAGCCCAATTCGAGCATGTAATCGCTGATTTCGCGGATTACGTCCAAGCGGCGCATGAAGGCTTGCTGATCGTAGCATGGTTTTGCCGCAGTATCATAGGGATCAGAAATTTTGTCTCCTGCAGGCGTAAGCAAAAAGAATTCTGCTTCAATCCCAGTTTTTACATGCATCCCTTCGGAGGCGGCCTCTGCAATTAAGCGGCGCAGAACATTACGTGGCGCTTGGGCGACATCCGCGCCTTCCATGACGCAATTGCCAGGAACCCAAGCAATCTCTTTGTTCCAAGGCAGAATGATAGCCGCTTTTGGATCTGGAATGGCCAGCATATCGGGATGGGCTGGAGTTAGGTCGAGCCAAGTCGCGAAGCCCGCAAATCCTGCGCCATCTTCTTGCATATCGCCAATGGCGCGCGCGGGCACCAGTTTCGCCCTTTGCCCACCGAAGAGATCAGTGAATGAAATCATGAAGTATTTAACATTATTATTTTTAGCGAATTTTTCCAGATCTGTTGCCATGGTCTTTTTCCCTGTTGGTTCTTGATATTAAATAGGGCGCGGCCCATACTGAGCTGCCCCCTTGAGTTTCAAAATGACCCAGATTTTCCTGGCCACCAATCCGTGCCCGCCAATGGAACCTGAGCCATTGCTGCCGCTTCCATAGTCAGTGCGACCAGGTCTTCTGGTTCCAGATTGTGCAGGTGGTTTTTCCCGCAGGCCCGTGCGATGGTCTGTGCCTCTAAAGTCATCACCTTTAGATAATTGCGCAGGCGCCGACCCCCTTCAATGGGGTCAAAGCGCTTCATCAGCTCTGGATCTTGCGTTGTGATTCCCGCGGGGTCTTGTCCTTCATGCCAGTCATCATAAGCACCGGAGGTTGTGCCGAGTTTATTATAATCTTTTTCCCATTTTGGATCATTGTCACCTAGCGCAATCAAAGCTGCCGTACCAATAGCTACCGCATCGGCACCAAGCGCCATCGCTTTGGCCACATCAGCCCCCGTTCGAATGCCACCTGAGAGGATCAGTTGCACTTTGCGGTGCATGCCTAGATCTTGTAAGGCTTTGACTGCCGGGCGAACTATGGCTAGGGTTGGCTGGCCTACATGTTCGATGAAAACATCTTGGGTAGCCGCTGTGCCGCCCTGCATGCCGTCCAATACAATTGCATCTGCTCCAGCTTTAATTGCCAAAGTAGTGTCGTAATAGGGGCGGGCACCGGCGACTTTGACATAGATTGGAACTTTCCAACCGGTTATCTCACGCAGCTCTAGGATTTTTATCTCCAGATCATCTGGGCCAGTCCAATCGGGGTGACGACATGCGGAGCGCTGATCGATGCCTTTGGGCAGGTTACGCATTTGTGCCACCCGGTCGCTGATCTTTTGACCTAAGAGCATACCACCACCACCGGGCTTTGCACCTTGTCCAACTACAATTTCAATCGCATCTGCTTTTCGCAAATCATTAGGGTTCATTCCATATCGCGAGGGAAGATATTGATAGACAAGTTTGGATGAATGTCCGCGCTCTTCTGGCGTCATGCCTCCGTCGCCCGTCGTGGTTGAGGTTCCGGCTTCTGATGCGCCCCGTCCAAGTGCCTCTTTGGCTGGACCGGAGAGCGCTCCGAACGACATGCCGGCGATTGTGATGGGAATCTCTAAATGTATAGGATTTGCCGCGTTCAATCCGCCGATGGTAACATTAGTGTCACATTTTTCACGGTATCCCTCTAAAGGATACCGTGAAATTGAGGCCCCCAAAAACAGAAGATCGTCGAATGTCGGCAGTTTTCGCTTTGCGCCACCACCGCGAATGTCATATATCCCTGTAGCTGCAGCGCGACGAATTTCACTGTTTATATCTTGAGTGAATGTTGCGGATTGCCGTGGCGTGGTGCGCGGGATACCACTGTGATTGATGCTCATTTTGTAATCCCTTAATACGCGTTATCGATGTTGAAATTATAGAGGGTTCGAGCGGAGCCGTAGCGTTTGAACTCAGCTGGCTTTGCATCACATTCGCCCTGCACCAACAGTTCACGCAGAATTTCCAGATGCTCTGGCCGCATCTCTTTTTCTTCACAATCGGCTCCAAGAGATTTAACCGATCCGCGCACAAAGAGGCTAGCTTCGTAGCAGCTGTCTCCCAATGCGTCGCCTGCATCACCGCAGACCACCATATTTCCTGATTGTGCCATAAAGGCGGACATATGGCCAATATTGCCATGGACCACGATGTTAATGCCCTTCATGGAAATCCCGCAGCGCGAGGAGGCGTTGCCTTTGATGACCAAGAGCCCTCCATGACCCGTAGCACCGGCATATTGGCTGGCGTCCCCGTCAATCACAACTTTGCCGGACATCATGTTTTCAGCAACGCCGGGACCGGCGCTGCCTTTGATGTTCACTGTAGCATGCTGGTTCATACCTGCGGAATAATATCCTGTTGATCCGTGTATAGCCACTTCGATTGGTGAATCCAAGCCGCATGCAATCGCGTGTGCACCGCGCGGATTTATAATTTTCCAGCTGGTTTGATTCGTGGTTTTATTTTGAGCATGTAATGTCGCGTTGAGCTCACGAAGGCTGCCGTTTGCAAGGTCATATGTTTGCATTTTAATGTTTCCAGAAATAAACGGTTGCGGGTTCAGGCTCCCAAACGCGAGCCTGATCAATGCCTGGCAAGTTGACCAGGGCTCGATATTCGCTGCCAAAAGCTACATATTGATCAGTTTCTGCCATCACGGCGGGTTTGCAGGCAATGGGATCACGTACAACGCCAAATCCGTCTTTTGTGCCGACCACAAAGGTAAAAAAACCATCAAGATCTTTTAAACTGCTCTCTAGGGCTTCGCCGAGGCTGCTGCCATTTTGCATTTTCCACGTTAGGTAGGCCGCGCCGACTTCGGTATCGTTTTCAGTTCGAATGTGCACGCCATCGCGGCGCAGTTTGCGCCGTAGGGAATTGTGATTTGACAGAGAGCCGTTATGGACCAGGCACTGATCGCTTCCGGTATTGAAAGGATGTGCTCCCATAGTCGTCACCGCTGATTCGGTGGCCATCCTCGTATGGCCAATTCCATGGCTACCGGACATTTTTTTGACCTCAAACCTCTCAGCCACATTTTTTGGCAGGCCAACCTCTTTGTAAATTTCTAAACTTTCACCTATGCTCATTATACGCAGATTGGGGCGTAAATCTTCAAGAGCTAGACATGCGCTGTTCACTTGATCCAGGGCCAATTCCAGCACAGCATGGGTGCTTTGAATTCGCAGATTGACATCGCCTTTGACCTGTTTTTCCAAATCGATTTTAAGAGAGTTAAAATCCACATCCGGCGTGTCTGACTGGACTGTGATTTTGGATGTGTTTTCAGCGGTATCACTATATACGGCTATTCCAGCACTATCTGGTCCACGATCTGTCATTGTGATCAACATATCTGACAGCATGGCTCCAAGCTGAGGTTCCATTGTTTTATCTTTAAGAAAAAGACCAACTATCCCGCACATGCGGCATTCCTTTCACAGTAAATGACCCGAACGGGTATGAATCGAAGGTTAGCACCAAAATTTGCATGGCTCAACCATGGGGAAACTTTTTTTCACAGTAGGCAAAAAATACTAGCAAAATTTTATTTTTTCATATTTGTTTCAGCCAGCGTCGAGTATTTTTAGTTGAAAGGCGCATTGTAAAGTACAAGGAGGGAATTCGTGGAACAACAATTGGCAGACCTCACCGCGCAACTGGCCGCATTGCAATCCAGTTCTGGTGTGACCAACACTAACTTTGCAGAGGTGTATTATTATTAAACAATCCCGCTTATGATCATTATCCATGCGGGATTTTTAGCATATGAAATGGGGGCTTCACGGGCGAAGAATGTTTTGTCTTCAGGGGTCAAAAATATTCTGGCTTTCGCATTCATTATCCCAACCTTTTACTTTTTTGGTTGGTGGATATATTGGGGGTTTCCGACTGGCTTAACATTTAGCGAAGGCCCAATGGGTATCTCCGGTGCAGCCTACGCTAATGAGATAGCCTTTGGTTGGGGCGAATCAGCCCAATATATGGGACCAAACGTAACGGACCAAATCTCTGGAGTGTTCTTTGGCGCCTTCGCCATGTTTGCTGCGACAACCGCTTCCATAATGTCTGGCGCGGTCATCGAGCGAATCCAAACCGTTGGCTTTATTATCCTGGCAATAGTTCTTGGTTCTTTTGCTTGGGTTGTCGCTGCGGCATGGGGCTGGCATGCAGATGGCTGGTTGGTCACGCAATGGGGCGTTCACGATTTTGGCGCGGCTGGCCTTGTCCACGCAGTTGCAGGCTTTTTTGCGCTGGGGGTATTAATGCATCTCGGTCCGCGGATCGGTAAATTTAATGTAGATGGTAGTGCAAATCATATTGCTGGCCATAACATGCCCCTAACAGTGGTTGGCTTGATGCTAATTATTGTAGGTTTTTGGGGCTTCTTGATGGCTTGTGTCGTCCCTCCTGGTGAAGCTTGGTCTTGGTTTGCGGATAAGCAAGCGACAATATATGGCACACCCATTACTCTGTCCGCGTTGGCCTTTAATATTTTGATGGGGATTGCCGGTGGGATCATCGGCTCTTGGATTTGGACCAAAGATCCGTTTTGGATGATGTCTGGTGCTCTAGCTGGAATTATCTCAGTAGCCTCTGGCTTGGATATTTACTTTCCAGCGCTCGCTTTCATCATCGCGATGTCTGCTGGCATAATCCTGAAACCGGCTGCGACATGGCTTGAGAGCCGTGGAATTGATGATGCGGTTGGCGCTGTCACCGTGCATGGCACAATTGGTTTATATGGGGTGATTATGCTGGGTGTCTTTGGGTCAGGCTACCCTGCCTTGGCTATTGAAAATGCGCCTGTCATCACGCTTTATGGTCAAATTATCGGTGCGGTCGTTTTCTTCCTTCTTGGTTTTGTCCCTGGATGGGTATTTGCTCTTATTTTGAAGAAAATGGGTATGCTGCGGGTCCCTGCAGCTGCAGAAGAAGCTGGTCTTGATACGGTCAAAGTTCCGGCACAGGGCTATCCTGAAGGTATTGCGCCTTCTGGCCCGGCCTCTAGCTAATCAATGTTTAAGGAGTAATAAGATGTTTCCATATGATACAGCAGATTGGGCGGTCGTTGATGGTCCGATGTTTATGCTCGCAAATACCTCTTGGCCAGGGATTTTCACAGCAATTGCTGCTGTGCTCTGCGTCTGGGTGTTGGTGGCGGGGTTCCGTTCGGAACATGAGCAATATGCAAAATCTGAAAAATAAGCATTGTGGAAAGTAATGTGAATCTTGGGCCGCTTTTAAAGCGGCCCAATTTTTGTGATGCATAAGTCTTGTAAAGGAGAGAAAAAATTTCTCTGACAGGAAAAAAAATTGCCTTTCAGTATTGATTTTTGTTTTAAATTCAGTCTGAATACAGAGGCACTTTTTAAATTTTTGGAGAAAATCTATGGCGATAATTTGGCGACATTCAGCTCTTGCGCACCGGCACGCAGAAATTGGTGGGGAACTCGAAGATTGGAACGGCATGGGAACGGCTTGGTTTTATGATCACACGCCGGAACGTGCGAAAGCGGATTATGAAGCTATTCGAACTAAAGCTGGTTTGATGGATGTGTCTGGGTTGAAAAAATGCCATGTGGTTGGACCCGACGCTGCCTATGTGATTGACCGAGTGACTACTCGAAATGTCGAAAAAATTATGCCTGGTCGTTCTGTTTATGCTTCTATTTTGAATGATCAAGGTAAATTTGTGGATGATTGCTTGATCTATCGACTAGCGGTGAACAGTTGGTTGGTGGTGCATGGGACAGGCTCTGGCATGGAGCAACTTTCAGCCGTGGCTGCCTCCAAAAACTGTGCTGTTCTGTTTGATGACGACATGCATGATATGTCGCTGCAAGGCCCAGTGGCTGTAGACTTCTTGGCAAAACATGTGCCCGGCATTCGGGATCTTGCGTATTTTGGCATTCTTCAGACTAAACTGTTCGGCCGTGCAGTGATGATCTCGCGTACTGGCTATACTGGTGAGCGCGGCTATGAAATATTTTGTGGGCGTAAAGATGCAGTACATCTTTGGGATTCCATCCTTTCGGAAGGTGCCGAGATGGGAATTCGTCCGGTACAGTTTTCCACTTTGGATTTGTTGCGTACGGAAAGCTATTTGCTGTTTTATCCGGGAGACAATTCAGAAACCTACCCATTCGACAATGAAACTTGCGGAGATACGCTTTGGGAGCTTGGTTTAGAATTCACCGTTTCTCCTGGCAAGACAGGCTTTATTGGTGCAGAAAATCACTATTCCGCTCAGGGCAAAGAACGTTTTAAAATATATGGCGTGCAGTTGGAAGGCACAATTCCGGCTGATGAGGGCGCGGAACTATTGCAAAACGGGCAAAGTATTGGTGTTGTAACATTCGGGATGTATTCTGATGTCAACAACCACAATGTTGGCATTGCTCGCATGCCTGTGGCCTGCGCAGTTGCGGGAACATCTTTGACTGTTCGAAATGGTGACGGTTCCGAAATTGCCTGTGTTGCGGCGGAAATGCCCTTCTATGACAAGGACAAAATTATTCGAGCTGTCAAAGGGTGATCACGAAAAGGCCTGTTTGTTGCTATGCAAACAGGCTAAATTTATAAAATCGGGAGAAAGGTCCGGAATGTCTACATTTCAATTTCCTCCAAGCATTCGAAGCCGGCCAGTCTATGGCATTCTTGAACCTCGTCCTGGGAAAGTTCATTTGATGATTGCTGATGCTGAAGGGGCTGCAGCGTTTATTGATCTTGCCTTCCGCGCGCCCGAGCTAGTGGCCAAAGCGCATGTTATCTACATTCCCAAATCGACAGATTTTGCAGCTGCGTTGCACGCTTTGAACCCGGCGCAATATTATGAGGGCCCAAGCTACTCCGCAGCGGTCAGCCGGATCAAGCGAGTGTTGTCGGATGCGTCGATGGATTTGCAGATTTATTTGGCCGGTACCGAGGGGCTCATTGGCCAAGCGCTGAATGAAGCGATGCAGGCTGGTTATGATTACACTGCCATTCAAACTGAACATCGTGGCTCTGTGGCTCGGCGCATGCAATGCGTGCATTGCAAAGGGATAACGGAGGATGTGACTACTGACCCTTTTCAATGTAGCCACTGCGGTCTGAATCTCTTCGTCCGAGATCACTATTCGCGCAGGCTGGCGGCCTTTCAGGGCGTTTGCATTGATGCGGAAAAACCCGGCAGCGTGCCTCCATTCAAGGAGCTTTATTCATGACTGCTAATGCTCCAAATTCTACTGCGCCTAAAACCCTTGGTGCTGACAAGCTTTACGTGCGCGTCTCGGCTATTAGTTCCCTTAACGCGCTTGTGACTCGTTTTGAATTCCAACGCGTTGATGGGGTTAATTTTCCACCATTTTCTGGTGGCGCCCATACGGTAGTTGAAATGATGGATGGTGAAAAGAAACGTCTGAATCCCTACTCTTTAATGTCAGACCCTACAGATCTGAGGACATATGCTATCTCTGTGCGCCGCGATGATCAGGGGCGTGGCGGTTCACTATTTATGCATAGAAAAGTCAAGGTTGGTGATGAAATGGTCCTGAGCTATCCGATGAATCTATTTGCTTTGGATTTGCGGGCGCGTAAACATTTGTTTGTTGCGGGTGGTATTGGAATCACGCCGTTTTTGGCGCAGATTAAGCAGTTGGAGGCCACTGGTGGAAATTGGGAATTACATTACAGCTGCCGCAGCCCGGATTTGGGTAGTTATGTGGACGAGTTAACTGGACATTATCCTCATTCCACCACTATTTATTATGATGATGAAAAGCAATTTATTGATTTAGATAATTTACTTGATGGACAGCCAGTCGGCACACATCTTTATGTCTGTGGGCCGAAAGGCATGATTGATTGGGTGCGCAATACTGCCACAGCTTCCGGATGGCCACTAGCCCATGTTCATCATGAAGAATTCTTGGCGCCTCAACCGGGAAAACCCTTCGCGGTCCGGTTGAACAAATCTGGACTAACTCTAGAAGTGGGTGCGCATGAAAGTCTATTGGAGGCCATAGAGCGGCTTGGCGTTGATGCGCCGTACCTATGCCGTGGTGGGGCGTGTGGGCAATGTGAAACTGACGTGTTGGACAGTGATGGGACCTTCCTTCACAGGGATCATTGGCTAGAGGATGATGAAAAAAATTCTGGTGAAAAGATCATGCCTTGCGTGTCCCGTTTTGAGGGCAAGACACTTGTTTTGAATCGATAGGAGTATTCTGGCTATGACGCTTCAATTTAATAATGAAACCTTCCGTGATGACTATTCGTTTCATAACTCGCAACGTGCGATAGACCGCTTCCCGTTTCCCTTTCACGAAGACAGCTACATGTATGCTGTGAATATGGAGCAGCACCAAGGCGGCCCAGCCGACAGTGTTTATGAAAAGCGTTTTGATGTGGACGAACATTATGTGGCTGAGATGGCCGACCGGGCGAAGGTTCTGGACGATGATCCGCTGCGCTGCCAATCCTTGCCGCACATGGCCTTGGCTGGTTGGGATTTGCTTGAATTGATCATGGTGTCAAAATCGGAAGACTATCCGGACCTTTTCGAATTGCACCGCGAGGGTCATAAATGGCATTGGATTAACAAACCTTTGGGTATTGAAGATCATTTTACCTTCATGGACGATACTACCCTACCGTATGCTCCTATGGAATATATTACCCGGCAAACACAGGGTGATTTTTGTGTTCTTGATCAGCGGAAAGATAATCTGTGGATGGATGCGGGCATGGTTACAACCCAGGCGGATTGGAGCTTGGATTTTGACATTGGAATGAATTTCTTTGAATGGCACGCGCCTGTGCCTTTGGCTCATGAAAAAGGCATATTCAAACGCGCTTTGAAATTTTTGCTAAACATCCGGCAAGGCGCACCGGCACGGCGATTGAATTGGACCATGACAGTGAATCCGCTGCTCGACACAAGCCCAGAAAACTACCATAAATGGGGAATCCAAAAAACCACGTTGACCCCTGAAAATATTGGCGCGAAACAGCATTTGCGCGTTGAATTGCAAACATTCTTTAGGTTGCCGCGCTCTAATGCGCTGGTCTTTCCTATCCGCTGCTATTTGATGTCCTTTCAGGATATCGTAACCAAGCCGAAATGGGGCCGCAGATTGAATCGTGTGGTGCGCGATTTGCCAGAGGAATTGGCCACCTATAAAGGTTTCATAGAAAATCGCCCTATGATGCTGGAATATTTGTCACAATTTGACGATGGCCTGCCTACCTCATTTGGAGTTTGGCCGGACGAAGACATTACCCCGTTGTTGCAGCGATAAAATTTTCGACTAAAGCTTTTAAGGCACTCAGCTATTTTGTGGGTAACTGATGATGGAGAGATAACGGGCGGGCAGTTGTACTAGCCTGTCTGGTCCATGTGGGCTGTCAGCATCAAAAAATAATGTGTCGCCTGCAGTTAGCGTGTAGACCTCATCTCCATGCCGGTAATCGACTTCGCCCTCTAGCATATAGATGGTCTCAATTCCACCGTGTTGGAAGGTTGGGAACACATCGGCCTTGTTTGAAAGGGTAATCAAATAAGGCTCAACGATTACGCCGCTTGTATTGGCGCCTATATGCCCCAGAAGATTATATTGATGGCCCGCCCGAGTGCCGGCCCGCTCGGTCTCAACCCCTTCACCGTTCTTTGTGTGTACTGCTGCGCGGTGCTCCTCAAAGCGGCGTAAAAACGCGCTGAGCGGCACAGACAGCGCATTGGCAAGGGTCTGTAAAGTCTTTAGGGAAGGGGAAGTGTTGCCGTTCTCAATCTTTGAAAGCATGCCAATCGACAGGCCAGTTAGGTTGGCGAGCTCAGCGACCGTCACTTCTTGGCTCCGCCGAAACGCGCGCACTTCACGGCCAATGGCCACCTCAAGAATTTTTTCACGCCCTTCGGTGATTCGGTGAGGATCTTGTGTGAGTTTTGCAACCATGTCTGGGGTAATTTTTTCAACATTCATTATAGATCTCAATATTATGGTGTGACCTCTTGATCTCTGGATCAATTTTCCTGTTAGTATGATATTTATGAATGACACGAAAATCCAGTCTATTGGTTTCTTGATTTTTGACGGCTTTCCGATGGCTTGCCTTACCTCAATGATAGAACCTCTGCGCGCGGCAAATGAGATATCTGGGCAGGATGCGTTTTCTTGGTCTCTTGTCGCTGAGAATATGGTAAAAACGCACTCGAGCGCTGGGATTAGCTTTGATCCTGATTTGGCTCTGTCTGATTTGACGCGGCCCGATTACGTCTTCCTACTGAGCTCGCCCAAAGGGCAATTTTCCAATCCAAAGGCGGGTTTTGGTGCGCTACGGGCGCTGGCGCGTCATGGCAGTATTCTGGGAGGCGTCAGTGGTGGGGTTTTCCCATTGGTCCGGTCTGGGGTGATGGCCGGGCAGGTGGTCTCTGTGCATTGGTGCTACGATGCAGCCTTCCGCTCGGAATTTCCAGAGGTGCAAGCCTCTGATCAAGTGATTGAAGTGTCCAATCGTCGCTACACCGCGTCTGGGGCTGCGGCGGCCTTTGATCTATCACTGCGTTTGATCGAAAATCGATTGGGGTCGGATGTGGCTACGGAGGTGGCCTGCTGGTTCCAGCACCCTCTGATGCGGGGCGAGGGGGTCCGGCAAAGCATACCAACCTATCGACGCGCCACAACAGATGCCACCTTGCCACAGGTGGTGGCGAAAGCGGTGGCTGTATTTGCGGCTCATCTCGACACGCCGATTTCAGTCGCTGAGGTGGCGGGCGAAGTAGGGGTCTCTTCTCGACAGATTGAGCGGAGTTTCAAAAAGGCAACGGGGCAAAGCCCATCTCATTACTACCGATCGCTGCGGATGAAAGCGGCTAAGCAGTTGGTGATGTATTCCAAAGATAGCATGGCACAAATCGCTCTTCAGGTGGGGTATGGTTCAACGACCCCCTTGGTGCGGCATTATCGGGAGGCATTCGGCATTTCCCCACAAGATGACCGTAGGCGCATCAATCTGTATCGCGTACAAGAGAACAAGCCCGTTCCGTCGGTATAAAACTGTGGACTTGAGAGTGTCGATATGTGGGTTTAAAACGCCGCTCTTATTGCGGTTAGCACGCCGTGATGCAGCGAAGCTGCAGAAGAGCGAGGACCTAAGATAGAGATGTGATCGGCGTTACGGCAGAGCACGAAACAGCCAAGGTGATGAATGCTGCTACGAGTGGCACTTCCGGTGGTGAATGTGGCCATATTGATGGGACAAAGCCGCTCCATAACTGCAGCTAGATTTGTGCCGCGCAGATCAAAGCGGCACCACGCCCCGGTTTGTTCGGTGATAGAGGCCTTGCCTTTGACTTCCTTTATCGCCCGCTCAAACAAAAATTCTTCACTGTCATAGGGCGCTTCAAGCATCCATTGATCGGGACCAGTCCAAAAAGCGATGATCCGCGCGCCGGCCCAGTGCCCCGCTTTGGGCGCTGTGGGCCCGATCATGCGGCGAATGGCCAAGATCGTTGTGCGCTCTCCTCCGCGCCGCGCCGCGATAGAGGCCAGTGCGAAGCCAGGCTCTTCGGTCAAGCTGATGGGACCATGGTGGTCAACACAGGGGGCGGCCGCACCCAAAGCTGTGGTGGCGATAAGATCATGCACGCAGGCGTTCCCCCTCAGGATCAATGAAATGTGCGCTGACCACTTCAACCTCATGATCAAAGCCGGTCAATGGACTGACAAGTCGTAGGATTTCGCCCATCCGGCTGTCCCCAGACTTGACGTAGGCAAGCGCGATGGAATGGCCCAGATTTGGTGAGAAACAGGCGGACGTAACATAGCCTTGGTCATGGGCGGCATCCACTGGATCGCCTTTGGACATTAAATGACTGCCGGCGGGCACCGGGTTGGCTGGGTTCACTGGCCGCAATCCGACCAGTTTGAGCGCATCCTCTCTTTTGAGTCCGCTGCGTTCTGAGAGGGTGGAGCCGATGCTATCTTTCGTTTTGGAGACCATACGTGCCATGCCAAGGTTAAGAGCAGTAGTCGTGCCGTTGAGTTCGTTGCCCGCCGCATGACCTTTTTCAATCCGCATAACGCCGAGCGCCTCTGTGCCATAGGGCACCGCGTCAAATTCTTCTCCGGCCTGCATAAGGCGCCGGATCATTGCATCGCCGTAGTGCGTCGGAACGGCGAGTTCATAGGCCAGCTCTCCCGAGAAAGAGATTCGAAATAGCCGAGCACGCAAACCACCGCAGACTGTGATATTGGCGCATGCCATGAAGGGGAAGGCCTCATTGGACAAATCAAATTCTGGGTCGACAATTTTTTGAAGCAAGCGTCGCGCGTTAGGACCCGCCACGGCATATTGCGCCCAGGCCTCGGTGGTGGAGATCAATTGTACGTCGAGATTAGGCCAGAGGCACTGACGGGCAAATTCCATGTGGCGAAAGACTGATACCGCATTGGCCGTGGTGGTGGTGGCCACAAAGTGATCTTCAGCCAGTCGGGCGGTGGTGCCATCATCCATGGCGATCCCGTCTTCGCGCAGCATCAAACCGTAGCGAGTTTTGCCCACGGCCAATTTGGCAAAGCCGTTGCAATAAATTTTGTTAAGAAATGTTGCGGCATCTGCACCCTGAACGTCGATTTTGCCCAGGGTTGTGACATCACAAACGCCAACAGATTTGCGTGTGGCCAGCACCTCACGGTCTACTGATTGTCGCCAATCTGTTTCGCCCTCCTTTGGGAACCATTGGGCCCTCAACCACATGCCAACTTCAACAAAGACTGCCCCTTGCTCTTCAGCCCACGCATGGCTTGGAGTCTTGCGGGTAGGACGAAACGCTGTGCCCCGGTCACGCCCTGCAAAGGCACCGATGGCAGTTGGGGTATACGGGGGGCGGAAGACGGTTGTGCCTACCTCGGGGATGGCTTTGCCTGTAAGCTCTGCTATAATTGCCAGCCCCCCCATATTGGAGGTTTTGCCCTGGTCGGTTGCCATGCCAAGGGTGGTGTAGCGCTTAAGATGCTCAACGCTTACGAAATTCTCTTGATGCGCGAGATGCACATCTTTGACGGTTACGTCGTTTTGCTGATCCAGCCAAGCGCGTTTGCAGCCTTTTACGAACCAAAATGGCGTGATGGAAATTGGGGCATCTTCGGCTTCTGGAAGGTCGGGTGCGGTAGGAACAAAGCCAAGATCTTTCAGCCAGGCATTGGCCTGCTCTGTGCCGCTGTTCAATGCGCCTGATGTGGTAAGGTCACCTTTCGCTGCGCCTGCTACTCGCAAGCCCGCGGGCCCCTTCGCGGGCGGGCCAAAGGCGGCAATGTCTGGCAGCCATTCTGGCCGGCCGCGGTGGTGGCTTGTTAGATGTATATTGGGGTTCCAACCGCCCGACACTCCCAAAGCTCCGCAAGACAGCTGACGGATCCCGCCGGCAGGCAAGGCGATATCGATAGATTTGAGCCCTAAGCGTCCACGACTGTTTATAATTTGGCCGCCTGCGATTACCTCAAAATCTTTGCTTTGCGGTGCATTGGGCCGAATGTCGATTACCGCTGCGATGGAGACACCCTTAGCGTGTAAATCCGCTGCGGTCCTGTGTCCGTCATCATTGTTTGTAAAAACTGCCACCTTTCGAGCTGTGGTCACCGCCCATCGATTGGCATAGCTGCGCATTGCTCCAGCCAGCATGATTCCGGGTCGGTCGTTGTTTTCAAATGCAATTGGGCGCTCAGTTGCTCCGGCGCAGAGCAGGCTGCCTTTGGTGTAGATCCGCCAAAATATTTGCCTTGGCTTGCCGGGAGCGGGCTGGAGTAGGTGGTCTGAGACCCGCTCCAACGCTCCAAAAATACCATGATCGAAAGCGCCGAGCACTGTAGTGCGCGCCATAATTCGGACATTGGGCAGACTGGACAGTTCTGCTACGGTTTGACCGGTCCAATCTGAACCACTCTGATCGCCTAAAGTGAACCGCTCGGAATTTAGCCGGCCTCCGAAAGAGAAATCTTCATCTGCTATTATGATCTGCGCTCCCGCGCGTCCAGCTGTCAACGCAGCGGCAAGTCCAGCTGGACCGGCACCGATGATTAGCAGATCGCAATGTAAAAAGCCGCGATCATAGTCATCGGGATCATCTTTAAGACTAATACTGCCAAGTCCGGCAGCTTTGCGAATAATCGGTTCATAGAATTTTTCCCAGAAGGCAGAGGGCCACATGAAGGTTTTATAGTAAAAGCCTGCAGTGAGGAAATTTGAAAATCTATCATTAACTGCCATTAAATCAAAACGTAGAGAGCCTATCTTGTTTTGTGATTTCGAGATGAGACCATCATATAGCTCAGCCGTGGTGGCCCGCGTATTGGGCTCTTGGCGCGACCCTTCGCGAAGCTCGACTATGGCGTTGGGCTCTTCTGAACCCGCGGTCAACACGCCGCGTGGGCGGTGGTATTTGAAAGAGCGGCCCATGAGTCGCACGTCATTGGCTAGAAGCGCACTGGCCAGCGTATCGCCTGGATGGCCTTGGTAGGTTTTGCCATCAAAGGTGAAATTTAAAATCTGGTGGCGATCAATTTTCCCTCCAGAAAGGCGATTGATTTGGCTCATGTACTCCGTCCCCGGCTGCGGGCCACATCGCGGGCCAATTCAACTGAGAAAATTTCATGGGTAGTCGTGTCACGGGTGACAACGAGGAATGAGCGGTCACCCTGTTCGTGATACCAAAGTTCACAATGCGCCCCGGCAGGGTTGTCACGCATATAACCGTAGTCAATGAATTGCGTCAAAGCCTGCGGATTTTTCCAGTCAGGTCGATCAATGAGACTGGCGTCACCCATATAGGTGAATTCTGCGCTGTCGCGCGGACCGAGAAGCGGGTGGTTGATGATCATATCGCCTGTGCTCCTAATGCAGCTGCGGGTTGTTGCCCACGCCTTTTTCATCAATCATTTGGCCTTTTTCAAACCTGTCGAAACGATAGGCTCTAGCAAACTCATGCGGGGCATCCGTGGCCAAGAGATGGGCATAGCACCAGCCAGACGCGGGAGTAGCTTTGAAACCGCCATAGCACCAGCCACCGTTGAAATAGAGCCCATCAATATGCGTCCGATCTATGATGGGTGATCCGTCCATAGACATATCCATGATACCGCCCCACATGCGGAGGAGCCGCACCCGGCCCAGCATTGGAAAGATGGCCATTGCCCCTTCGCAGACGTCTTCAAGCACAGGCAAGTTGCCGCGTTGGGCGTACGAATTATACCCGTCTAGATCACCGCCAAAAACCAAGCCCCCCTTGTCCGATTGACTGCAATAGAAATGTCCTGCTCCGAATGTGATGACCCCAGGCAGCACGGGTTTCAGCCCTTCCGATACGAACGCTTGAAGCACATGGCTTTCAATAGGCAGGCGCATATTGGCTTTCCCCATTAAGCGGCTGGATGATCCTGCCACACAGGCGGCGATTTTGCCACCAGCGACATAGCCACGATTCGTCTCCACACCGAGGCATTTGCCACCTTCAATTCGAAAGCCAGTGACTTCGCAGTTTTGGATGATATCTACCCCTAATTGATCGGCAGCTCGGGCATATCCCCAAGCGACGGCGTCATGGCGCACGGTGCCGCCGCGATGTTGGGCTAGACCGCCTTTAATTGGAAAACGGGCGTTGTCTAAATTGAGAAATGGGTAGCGCTTTTGTATGGTTTTAGTGGAGAGTAAATCCGCATCTGCCCCATTAAGAAGCATTGCATTGCCGCGTCTTGTGAACGCGTCGCGCTGCGCGTCGGAGTGAATGAGATTTAGAATACCGCGTTGGCTGACCATCGTATTATAATTCAAATCTTGTTCGAGGCCTTCCCAGAGTTTCAATGAGTGCTCGTAAAATGGTTCATTGCCGTCCAGAAGGTAGTTGGAACGGATGATTGTAGTGTTACGCCCAACGTTACCACCGCCAATCCAGCCTTTTTCTAGTACCGCAACCTTTTTTGCCCCGTGGTTTCGGGCAAGGTAATATGCAGTTGCCAAGCCGTGACCTCCGCCCCCTATCACGATGTAGTCATATTGTGCTTGTGGCTCTGCATCCCGCCAGGCCGGCGTCCAGCCTTTGTGGTCAGTTAGAGCCTCTTTAATAATTCGTATACCTGAATAGCGCATAAACTGTGCTCCTTGTCGGGAATATGGCCAATTCAGCTGATGAATTAAGTTTGAAATCGGACAAACTACATGTATTTTCCGACTTTGAACGTATTTAACCAGTGAGTGTTTATTAAGTAACTTAGACAGGTTCACTTCGCTTCAGCGTCCAACAAGATGCATTTATAAGAATAAAACTTGACTGTTAGGAAAAATAACGCACACATAGATCTTGTGCGCTTTCTCTAAAAATAGGGATTCGTGGGATTGAAAGATAATTAAATAAGAATGGCTATGTGATTTGGGCCGAGTCTCACAAAAAGCAATCAACTCAGTTGCGGCGGATGTGCCGCTTGATTAGGGAGATTGAAATGAAAAAACTTACACGGAACATAGCCGTTGCTATGTCACTTTCACTGGCCGCAGTATCTGGCCCGTCACTGGCTGCAGATTCAAGCAAGCCTATTGTTATTCCAACACATAACTGGTCCAGTCAAGTTGTGATGGCCTATGTGATTGGTGGCATCTTTGAAAGTATGGGCAACAATGTTGAATATGTGCCTGCCGACACTCAAGCCGTCTATGAAGCCATTCGAAACGGCGATGTGACGATATCTCATGAAGTTTGGCAGTCGACATTCGGTGCGTCCTTTTACAACGCCATGCAAAAAGGTGGTATTATTGATGCCGGTACACATGCCGCTATGACGTTGGAAGAAATGGGCGTTCCGCAATATGTCATCGACGACAACCTCTGCCCAGGTCTGCCAAATTGGGAAGCCTTAGCCGATTGTCCTGAAGTTTTCGCAACCGCGGATTCCGGTGGCAAAGGCCGTTGGTTGGAAGGACCACAAAGCTGGCACGGCAATCAAATGCCAGAGCGTTTGGCAGGTTTAGGCCTGGATGACAAATATATGGTCAAATTTGCAGGCTCTGCCGATGCTCTTTGGGCAGAATTGGAGTCCGCAAAGAAAGACCGCCGCGGCGTGATCACCTTCAACTGGACACCGAATTTCACCGATGCTGAAGGCTTCGTCTTCATAGAGTTTCCGGAATATTTCGAAGGTTGCCGGGTCGGTGATGGTGGGAACGGTGCCTGCGGATCTCCAAAAGGCTGGTTGAAAAAAGCGGCTAATTATAAGTTCCCTAAAACTCACCCTGCAGCTTATACTGCTTTTAGCAAAATTTCCTTTACGTCAACGGATATTGGGCAGATGGCCGCTTTGGTTGATATCGACAAGATGAGCCATCAAGACGCTGCGAAAAAATGGTTGGCAGACCATGCAGATGTTTGGAAGCCTTTTACTGAATAAGGCGTAATAAAAGCCTGCAGCGCTAAAAGGTGCTGCAGGTTAGTTGCCTCCCAAATTTAATCCTCACTACGCCTGTTGATTGTGGCTCGATATTTTGGGTATTGTAGCTCATCAATACTAGAAATTCAGGCTGGACGACCCTTAGGAACCCAAATGTCATCGCAAAGCTCAAAATCAAAGTCTGTTATCCACTGTGAGAGCGTTTACAAGATATTTGGTGAGAACGCGAAAAAATTATTGTCCCAATCGAATGGGAAAGTTGATGCATTAGAGTTTAAATTAGCCGACTGTGTTGTTGGTGTGAATGATGCAAGTTTTGATGTGCATGAAGGTGAAATATTGGTTGTTATGGGCCTGTCTGGGTCTGGAAAATCAACGCTTTTGCGATGCATTTCACGTCTAACGGACGCGACTGCTGGCAAAATATTCATAGATGGCGAAGACTTGCTCGCATTGTCTCCCAAACAATTGATTGAGCTGCGCCGTAATAAAATGGGAATGGTCTTTCAAAGTTTTGGCCTGCTGCCCCACAAGACCGTTATTGAAAATATAGCCTTCCCTTTGCAAGTCAAAGGCCAGACGACTGCGGAGAGTATGGCTAGGGCCATGGATATGGTGGAACTGGTTGGGCTGAACGGGCGCGACAATTATTTTCCTCGACAATTATCAGGTGGCCAGCAACAAAGGGTAGGCATTGCCCGCTCACTTGCGGTGGAGCCTGATATATGGTTCTTGGATGAACCGTTTTCCGCATTGGATCCGTTAATCCGGAAAGAAATGCAGGACGAATTTTTACGCCTTCAGGGAGTGTTGAATAAGACTATTCTATTCGTCACCCATGATTTCTCAGAAGCGCTTCGGCTGGCCGACCGCATTGCAATTATGAAGGATGGTGTGATTGAGCAGTTGGATAAGCCGGCCAATATAATTTTGCATCCTGCCACAGAATATGTGCGCAAGTTTACTGAAGAAGTGCCGCGCGAGAAAGTACTGACCGTAGGCTCCATTATGGAGCCATCGGTTGATGCAACGCAGCTATCTGAATTGCGGGTTCCGCAGGAGGCCATCATCCAAACAGTGGCCGAGGCGATTTTGACAGAATCGAAGCAAGTGGCGGTTGTGGACCAACAGGGGGCAGTGGTGGGCTCCATTCATGCGTCGAAAATCATAAAAATGCTCTTTGGTGCCTCCGCTACGCCCGAAGGCATAGGTTAAGGGGGGCTCATGTCTTACTTGACCCGTCAAAGCAAGCTGACCCAGTTTCTAATCCTCTTGGTCGTATTTTTCGCCCTGTGTTTGGCCATTGAACCGTCAGAGACAAATGTCCTTTGGCGTTTTCCAGCTTTATTTGCCGGTTTGCCTGGTGCAATTAATGAATTTGCAGAAAACCTCATGTATGAGTGGTTACCAGTCGAGGTGTATGATCCTGAGCTTGAAGAATATGAGACCTCTGCTTTGGTTCGTGAATTAACGCGTGGGTTCTCTCGGTCGGTCTTGTTCTGCATCGAGTTGATCCGTGAAATCCTTTTGGGCGGTGTCAAAACTATAGTAACTTTTACCAGCTGGGATTTTGTCGGTGAGCATGATTGGGCCGTTTGGCCTGCGCTGCCTTGGACGGTTGTATCTGGCGGGGCAATAGTTCTAGGATATGCACTACGCGGCGCTGGGCTGGCGCTTTTGGCAGGGCTTGCGACTTCCTATATCGCAATCTTTGGTCAGTGGGAGCCTGCAATGGAGACTCTCTCCTTTGTGCTGATCGCGGCCCCAGTGTCCTGCTTTTTGGGGCTGGTGCTCGGAACTGCAGCTTACAAAAGCACAACAACGGAAGCCGTCCTCAAGCCATTATTGAATGTGGCCCAAACCATGCCGCACTTTTCATATCTGATTCCGGTCATGGTATTTTTTGGTGTAGGCGACCACGCAGGCGCCATTGCCACTATCATTTTTGCAACCCCGCCGATGATCCGTTTGACTTTGCTAGGGTTGAAACGGGTGCCAGTGGAAGTGGTTGAGGCGGGTGCAATGAATGGCTGCACCAACCGTCAAATGCTGCTTAAAGTCTTAATCCCAACTGCTCGGCGCGATATCTTGATAGGCAGCAACCAGGTGATTATGCAATGTTTGGCTATGGCGGTCATTGCGTCCTTTATCGGCGCGAAAGGTTTAGGTTTTAACCTGCTTTTGGCCTTGAACCAATTGCGCATTGGGCAGGCGCTTGAGCTTGGAATTTGCATCGTTTTGATCGCGGTAGTTTTGGACAAGCTTTCCTTGGCTTGGGCCAATCAGCAAACCGATTACTTCGCAGATGAAAGCTTCATGCGTCGCCATCGATATGGTGTGATATTTCTAGCAATATTCGCGCTGTGCCTGCTTCTGAGTCTTCTGGGAAGAACGATCTTTTTCAACGGTATAAATTATTTTTATCTGATCCCTCATAACCAAGGCATTACCACAGAGCCATTTTGGCAGGCGGGTGTCGATTGGATGGTTGAGAATTGGTATCACGGGCTGCAAGCCTTTAATAATTGGCTAATTTCGGACGTTTTGATGCCAATGAAAGCCGCTTATCTGGGCATGCCTGTGATCGCAACCTTTGTGCTTGTCATGGGCATTGGTTTTATCATTGGCGGACTGCGCTCTGCGGTAATTGTGGGTGGATTTTTGCTGTTCATCGCCTTTACTGAGTGGTGGGATCGCGCCTTGATTACCGCTTATATGACGTCATTCGCGGTAATGATCTCAGTAATTCTGGGTGTAGTTATTGGCTCGCTTTGTGCGCAAAACTCTTTAGCTAGTCGCGTGATTTTAATCGGCTGCGATACGCTGCAAACCTTTCCCTCTTTCATCTATCTGATCCCGGTCATTATGCTATTTGGCGTGACTGATACCTCCGTTCTTATTGCGGTGATCGTCTATGCAACTATTCCAGCGATCCGCTACACGGTCGAAGGTCTGCGTGGCGTACCGGTCACTTTGCAGGATGCAGCTTCAATGTCTGGGGTCAATCGGTTACAGAGGTGGGTAAAAATTGAAATGCCGCTTGCCTTTCCACATATCATGTTGGGCCTTAATCAAACAGTGGTTTTCGCCCTTTTCATGGTCATTATTGGCGCGATGATCGGCACTGAAGATTTGGGTCAATACATCCTGAAAGCTTTGTCGGACAAAAATGGTATAGGCAATGGACTGGTTCTTGGGCTTTGCGTGGCGTTTATCGGTCTTGCCGTTGATCATTTGATCCATACATGGGCTGACCAGAAAAAGGCTCTTTTAGGCACGTGATCAGATGCAAAGCCACTACAGAGGGGCTTTTGCTTGAAGCGATTTCGCGCTAGAGCTTGTGGCGTCTTGAAAGGATATCCCATGGGCGACGCGCAAAAATATTATTTCCCGACTGGCGGCCTGCCGGGCCAGAAGGAGGTTATGACTCAACGCGCGGTCTT